>Ga0208179_1000082_pt1 | contig 85792 bp, 78 predicted proteins | sample Malvired_Geostar_FD_184238 | JGI IMG/M metagenome (GOLD analysis project Ga0208179, IMG submission 184238) | Marine viral communities from the Global Malaspina Expedition - Malaspina viral metaG DeepMed_Geostar (SPAdes) (version 2) | ecosystem: Environmental > Aquatic > Marine > Oceanic | place... | reverse complement strand
AAGATATCGGTGACTATCTGATGGGTTACTACAATTACCACAGGCCTCACAGCTACAACGGCGGGATCGCCCCTGCGGTGGCCGAAGAAAAACCTAAATCACTGTCCGGTATTAGTTGACCACTACAGTAGGAGCACCTCTTGAGGTGAGAACCTTGCGAAGCAAGGCTGTTCATTGCAGAGAAGCCCCCCCTACAGAGGGCGGAGTATTCATTTCGAGGAAGCGGGAGGCCACGGCCAACGCCGTTTCCTCGCTTGGGCTCGGATTCGCACCTCGAGAGGAGCTTCTACAGCGGCTTCGTGAGGCGGGTTGGGGGTTTGAAGTTTTAGTTAGCTATTCATTATTAACGATGAATTAACTCTCTAACCAGACCTCTCTGGCCCACTGCCAGATAGAGCTCCATTCCTCATCCTCGTTGACGCCCTCGCCCGGTACCCAGAAAACGATCTGGCCGTCCTGGGCGATGGCGTAGAGGCCCTCTGCAGCCTGGCAGACGGGGATCAGCGAACGGGGCATGCCCTGGTCCCAGGCCTGGGCGGCCAGCTCGGGAAGGAAGTTGTGGGCGTAGTCGTCCATGACGGTAGCCGGCTCCAGGCTGCCGCAAAGAATGTCGCCGGTGGTGAGCAGGAATTCCTTGTACTCCCCCGGCAGCGGAATCAGCAGTTGCTCCTCGATTTCCACCAGCCGGTCTTCGTTCGGCAGTTCCAGGGCTACCAGAGAGCCCTGGTGGCGTTCGCGCAGCAGGTCGATCAGGTCATCCATTTACAGCGTTCCGGTTGGCATATTCGTTAACGATATCCTGTAGGAGCCATGCTTGCATGGCGAACCCGAAGCTGGAGTTCGCCATGCAAGCATGGCTCCAACGATACAATGTTATTCTTGGCGGTGATCCCGACGGAACGGGAACAGAAACTGGTCGACCACGCCTTCCGGCACCTGGGTGCTGGCCCGGGTGCCGTATTCGGCAGCCAGGCGGTTGGGCATGATCAGGGTGCCAAACAGTTTATCGTAGATGGGCAGAAAGGCGGCGTAATTTTTGTCCACGGCCTCGTCTTCCGAGGAGTGATGCCAGTGGTGGAATTCCGGGGTGGCGATGAGCCAGCGGATGCCCGGAAACCGGAAGCGCACATTGGCGTGGATAAAGATGGCATGGAAAGACACGAACACCAGGTAGGCATACACCGCTGACGGCGAGAAGCCGAGGATGAAGATGGGCAGGTAGCCGACAAAGCGGTTGGCGATGATTTCCACCACATGCAGGCGCGAGGAGGCCAACCAGTCCATCTGGGTGGTGGAGTGATGCACGGCGTGGAATTTCCACAGCCACGGCACTTCGTGGAAGGCCCGGTGAATCCAGTAGCTGCCCAGGTCAATAACGATCAGAATCTGGATGAACTGCAGCCACAGGGGCTGACTGGCGATGGCCTGCTGGAAGCCGATATTCACCTTGTCGTGGAGCACCACCTGGATGGGAATGATGGTGAAGAAGCTGATCAGCTGCAGGCCCACATGGCTGAACAGGAAATACTTGATGTCCGTGACCCAGCCACCGCGCAGGGTTTTCTGGTCCGGGTCTTTGGGGAAGGCTCGCTCCAGCGGGATAAACACCAGGGCCAGCACCAGCAGGGTGAGGATGAAATAGTCCAGCCCGGCGTAAAGACTGCGGCCATCCACCGGGGGCACATCCAGGCGCCCGGAACCAATCAGCGCGGCCATGCAGGCCAGCACCATGCCGATGATGCCGTAGCGCTTCTCCTGGTGACGGAAAACGCTGAAGAAGCCACAGACAAAGCCGATACCGATGCCGATAAACAGGGCAATGCGCAGCACCTCCGCGTTATAGAAGGCTCGGAACTCCGGGGTGGTCAACAACTCCGGATAGAGAAAACAGAAGCTGCCCAGCAGCGCCAGGACACCCAATCCGATGGACACGCTGGCGGTGATCTTGCCCTGCCCCGGGGTCAGATCCACCTCTTCGTAGCGTTCCCGCAAAAAGTCTGTCATGCATTGTTCTCCTTTGAGGGTCAGGCTGCCCGATGATCCCTTCAGACACCACTACAGGCTCGTAACAAGCTGCTACACTGCGCGTTCAGTTGAGATACCAGTTGAAAGTTCAAAGTTGAAACGCGGGCAAGCCTGGCCGCCATCCGGAAAACGGGGCGGACGCGATTACAGGCAGCCAAACGCGGGCACGGCATTTGCCAGCAAAGCAGCCTCCCCTCCCGCGCTTTTGAACTTTCAACTTTACACTTTCAACTCATTCCAGAGCCGGTGAATATTGTCACACCGGCAACCCATTATTCAAAACTTTGGTTATTCACACAGTATGCCTCTGATTACCCTCCGCGACATTCAGCTCAGTTATGGGCAGCAGCCGCTGCTGGATCACGTCACCCTGTCCATCGACCCGGGGGAGCGGCTTTGTCTGATTGGTCGTAACGGAGCCGGCAAGTCCACCTTGATGAAGGTGATTGCCGAGGAGATCCATGCGGATGATGGCCAGATCGAGAAGACCCAGGGGCTGACCGTGGCGCGTCTGGAGCAGGAAGTCCCGGACGATCAGGACCACAGCGTCCATTTCATGGTAGCCGAGGGACTGGGCGAGCATGGTGCCCTGCTCAGCGAGCACGCGGAATTGGTCCACCATCTTGGCGATGGTGATGACAAGGTGCTGGCCCGTTTCGAGCAGCTGAGCAGCGAGATCGAGGCCTGTGGCGCCTGGCAGCTGTCCCAGCGGGTGGACACGGTGCTCTCCAAGCTGAAGCTGGATGGCGACCAGCCCTTTGCCGGCCTGTCCGGGGGCATGAAGCGGCGGGTGCTGCTTGCCCGGGCGCTGGTGCAGGAACCGGATATCCTGCTGCTGGACGAGCCCACCAACCACCTGGACATGGATTCCATCCAGTGGCTGGAAGAGTTCCTGAAGAGCTACGGCGCCACCCTGGTGTTTATCTCCCACGACCGGGCCTTTATACGCTCCCTGGCCACCCGCATCATCGAGCTGGACCGGGGCAAGCTGACCAGCTGGCCGGGCAGCTACGAGAAGTACCTGAGTGGCAAGCAGGCGGCGCTGGAAGCGGAAGAACGGGCCAACGCCGAATTCGACAAGAAACTCAGCCAGGAAGAGAAATGGATTCGCCAGGGCATCAAGGCCCGCCGCACCCGCAACGAAGGCCGGGTGCGTGCGCTCAAGGCCATGCGCGATGAGTTCGCCCAGCGCCGCAACCGCACCGGCACCGCCAGCCTGACCATCCAGAGCGGCGACAATTCCGGCAAGGTAGTGGTGGAAGCCGAGCATCTGAATTACAGCGTGGACGGCAAGACCATCGTGCGGGATTTCTCCGTGAACCTGCTGCGCGGTGACCGGGTGGGCATTCTCGGCCCCAACGGCTGTGGCAAGTCCACCCTGATCCGTCTGCTACTGGGCCGACTGGCCCCGGATAGCGGCACCGTGAAGCTGGGCACCCAGCTACAGGTGGCCTATTTCGATCAGTTGCGAGATACCCTCAACGAGGAAAAGAGCGTGATCGACAACGTGGCCGAAGGCTCCGATGTGGTCACCATCAATGGTCAGAACAAGCATGTGATCGGCTACCTGCAGGATTTCCTGTTCGACCCGAGCCGGGTGCGCCAGCCGGTGAAATCCCTGTCCGGCGGGGAGCGCAATCGCCTGCTGCTGGCCAAGCTGTTCACCAATCCCTTCAACCTGCTGGTCCTGGATGAACCCACCAATGACCTGGACGCAGAAACCCTGGAGCTGCTGGAAGAACAATTGATGAACTACCAGGGCACCCTGCTGCTGGTCAGCCACGACCGGGAGTTCATCGACAATGTGGTGACGTCCACCCTGGTGTTCGAAAACGGCGAGCTAAACAGTTATGTGGGCGGTTATCAGGACTGGTTGCGCCAGCGCCCGGAACCTGTGAAGGGAAAAACCGTCAAATCCGCCAAGCCGGTACTTGAACCGGCTCCGGCAGCACCGAAACGCAAAAAGCTGTCCTACAAGGATCAGCGTGAGCTGGAGCAATTGCCGGAGCGTATTGAACAACTGGAAGCGGCACTGGAGGCGGTACAGGCGCGCATGTCGGACCCGGCCTTCTTCAAGGGTGACCCGGCTGAGATCAGTGCCGCACAACAGCAACAAACCGAGCTGCAGGCGGAACTGGAAACCACCTTCGCTCGCTGGGACGAGCTGGATCAGCTTGGCTGAATCAAGGAGCTTTTGTGTATAAAACGTGGTCTTCGCTGGCTATCACGGCAATCCTGACCCTTTCCGGTCTGGCGACAACGCCAGGCTGGGCCAATGAAGTGGAAGACGAAGAGCGCGCAGTGGAACGCCAACAGGAAAGCGATGGCCTGGCCACTAGCAGCGCGGATACGAACAAAACCGACAATCCCATGGCGGACGCCTCGGACCCGCCGGCGGAGGCCCCCTCTCCCCAGCCCTTGTCCCTGCTCGGAGAACAGGTAGCGCCGGGAAGCTTTGCCACCCTGCACTGGACCCCGGATCAGTCCTTTGCGTCGATTGCCACCCCGGTACCGGTGCTGGTGGCCCATGGCGACAAGCCCGGGCCGCGGCTGTGTCTGACCGCGGCCATCCATGGTGATGAACTGAACGGTATCGAGATGGTGCGCCGTCTCATGTACGAACTGGAGCCGGACCAGCTGGCCGGCACGGTAATCGGTGTGCCCATCGTCAACCTAGACGGCTTTCGCAATGGTTCCCGGTATCTGAGCGACCGCCGGGATCTGAACCGCTACTTCCCGGGCAACAAGAAAGGCAGTGCTGCCAGTCGCGTGGCCCACTCCCTGTTCAGCAATATTGTTCGCCACTGCGATTATCTGGTGGACCTGCACACCGGTTCCCAGAAACGGGTCAACCTGCCCCAGCTCCGGGCGGATCTGGACAACCCGGACGTGGTGGCCTTTGCCAAGCACTTTGGCGGCATGACCGTGCTGCATAGCCCCGGTGTCACCGGCATGCTCCGCGACGCGGCAGTGAAAAAAGATATTGTGGCGGTCACCATGGAAGCCGGTGGTCCCAACCGGCTGGAAACCGAAGCTGTGAGCTATGGGGTGCAGGCCATCGATACTCTGCTGGAAAACCTGGGCATGCGGAAGGCCAGCCGTTTCTGGAGCGCCCCGCAACCGGTGTTCTATGAGTCGGAGTGGATTCGTGCTACCCAGGGCGGCATTCTGCTTGCCGAGGTAGAATTGAATCAGAAGGTGAAAAAAGGCCAGGTACTGGGCACCGTCACCGACCCGATCAGCAATACCGGCAGCGCCATTATCGCCCCTTACAACGGTCGTATTCTGGGAATGGCAGTGAATCAGGTCGTCCACGCCGGCTTTGCGGCCTTCCGCATCGGCGAGGAAAAAACCACCGAGGAAGTGGAAGCCAAGGCAGAGAAAGCCACCCAGGAAAAAGAGGAACAGCGCCAGCATGAGGGCGACACTCCGGTTCAGGATACCCCGTCACACGAACCGGACCGAGTTGATGATCTCAGCCAGGCGGAAGAAGAGGAAAGTCATACGGAAGAATGAAACACTGACACCAGAAACAACACGCAAAAAGGCTTTCCGATGGAAGCCTTTTTTGTGGGCGCGATTTCAAACCCGGCCCTTCCACTAAACTGACCAACCCCGTTGGAGCCTTGCTCACAAGGCGAACGTATCTGCTACCTCTTCGCTTTGCGAGCAAAGCTCCAACGGGACCGGTGAAGGCTTACTGCACCACCAGGTTGTCCCGCATTTTTGCCAGGGTCTTTTCACCAATCCCCTTGATGGCAAGGAGTTGATCTACGCTGGTGAAAGGCCCCTGACTGTCACGCCACTGCACGATGGCTTCCGCGGTTTTCGGGCCTACGCCCTTGAGCTCCTGGAGCTGGGTCACATCCGCGGTATTCAGGTTGATGCGGTTTTCCGTTTCGGTGTTAGCTGCCTCCTTTACTGCTTCGACTTCCACGGCCAGAGCCGGCAGGCTCAGCGCCAGCAGCAGGGACACCACAATCGCTTTCCAAGTTTTCATGGGGATCTCCGTTTTTATTTATTGGAGTCCACACCATAGAAAGTCCGTGGCAGGGAAGTTATCAGCCGGAGGTGACGGATTACGTAAGCGGCTCAGGCAAGACTCTGTAATATCTCGTCCACGACCGCTGTAGGCTTGGCAGCCTGGGTAATCGGTCGACCGATTACCATATAGTCCACACCCGCATCCCGGGCCTGTAGCGGGGTCAACACGCGGCGCTGGTCGCCGGCGTCGGCGCCTGCAGGCCGGATACCCGGGGTAACGAGCTCAAATTGGCGGCCACAGGCATCCTTGAGCATGGCAGCTTCCCGGGCAGAGCACACCACCCCGTCCATGCCAGAACGTTTGGCCAGCTCGGCCAGGCGCTGCACCTGCACGTTGGGCTCGTCCATCACGCCGATTTGCTCCAGATCGGCCCCTTCCATGCTGGTCAGCACGGTCACCGCAATCAGGTGGGGGCGGCTGACGTGGTTGGCGATGGCATTGGCGGCGGCCTCCATCATCCGCTGGCCGCCGCTGGCATGAACATTGACCATCCACACGCCCAGATCGGCCGCTGCCGCCACGGCACCGGCCACGGTATTGGGGATGTCATGGAATTTCAGGTCGAGAAACACCTCGAACCCTTTGCTGTGCAATCCCTCCACAATGGCCGGGCCACTGCGGGTAAAGATTTCCTTGCCCACCTTGACGCGTACCTTGGCCGGATCCAGCTGATCAGCCATGGCCAGCGCCCGGGCGGCATCGGGATAGTCCAGGGCGACAATGACAGGGCTGGAGATGGGCATGGCGATTTCCTGAGTGGCGGGTGGGCGTGGGTATGGTAGGCGTTGGGTTAAGCGGGTTCAAGAATTGCCAGGGCACGCTTTGATCGTCATGCAAACGGTTCCTGTAGGAGCTCCACTCGAGGTGCGAACCGAACGTAGCGAAGCAACCCCAGGAAGATCACTCTTTAGCGACCTGTAGAGCCCGGAAATGCCTGATCGCCCTGCGGTCGATTCCGTGCTTCGCACGGTTCGTCCCTCAAGAGGAACTCCTACAGCGGCTTCGTGAGAAATGACGAAGCCCTGGGAACTTCCAGACATTGCCAATCCAATCGAGGGTAGCTCGTAGCCTAGACTTCCTTCACCACCGGCTTGATGGACCCCCAGCGCTTGCAGCTTGGGCAGCGCCATTGCATCAAGGGGGTTTCGAAACCACAGCGGCGGCATTTGTAGAGACTCTTGTCGTTGAGCAGTTGCTCGGACAGTTGCTTGAGCACACCCAGGTGCTCGCGGGCCTCCCCTTCTGCACTGCCGGCCAGGCTCATGTCGATGATCCGGTTGAGGCCACGCACAGAAGGATTCGCTTTCATGTATTCAGCAATGAAATCCGCCGCTTCCTTGTCGCCGTAACGCTCCTTGAGCGCTTCCGAAAGCAGCAGGATGCGGCTGGTGCTGGGTTTTTCGGCACTGTAGTCCGCCAGCATCTGAATAAATTCTTCGTCTTTCTCCTGCTGCTGGTAACAGGTGCGCAGCTTGTCGAGCACTTCATCGAAGAAGTCACTGTCCTGGACCCAGATGCGCTGCAGCCCCTGGATGGCGGCATCCCAATTCTGCTCGCCCATTTCCAGCTCGCCTTCTGCAATGCTGGCTCGTACGCACTGATCATCAAACGACAGGGCCCGGCGCAACAAGCGACGGGCTGGATTGATATCGCCGTCACGGCGCAGATTGTCCGCCTGCTCACAGCAATACTGGGCCAGTACCGGCCCCAACGCCGGGCGGCTTTTGATCAGCCGTTCGCCCATGCTGATGGCATTGACCCAGTCCCGCTCCTGCTCGTACAGGCCCATCAGTTGCTGACAGACTTCATCCTTGGCCTGACAGTCCTGATCCAGCATTTCCAGCAGTACCTGCTCGGCCAGATCGAAGATGCCACTGGCCAGATAATCCTGGGCCAGCTCCAGCTGAATTTCTTCCTGGACCGGGCGGCCATAGTCGCCATGTTCCAGCAGGTGGGTATGGAGCTGGGCCGCCCGGTCGAACTCGCCCCGTTTGCGGAACAGCTTGCCCAGGGCCAGGTGGGTATCCAGACCCTCCTCGCTCACATCCAGGCCCTTGAGCAGCGCCTCAATCCCCTTGTCGGGTTCTTCATTAAGAAAGAAGTTGATGCCGGCCACATAATCCTTGGACAGGGACGCCATGCGCCGACGTTGGCGGCGCTTGCTTTCACGCTTGCCGAGAAAAAAACCGGCCGCAATGGCAACAAAGAACAGTGGCAACAGCCAAAAGGATTCACTCATGAAAACAGGCTCTTGAGGCCACGCAGGCCGATACCGGCCAGCAGTCCCAGGAAAAGACCAATAGCCAGTACACCGATCACCAGCACACCCAGCGAGACCTCCCAGTGCCACTGGTAGAACAGCATATCCAGCATCACCAGGTCACGATTGCTGGTGACGAACAGAAAGGCAAAAAGAAAAACGGCCACAACGGCCAGAATTACCAGAATCCGGTACAGGTTTCGCATCGAAAGGTTCCCTCTTTACTGGCCAGGACGCTGCCAGGCGATAACGGGGTTTAGTTAACCGCAGCCTGATTGCCGCTGGCGCCATTATCAACACCTTCACCACTGTCTTCATGCAGTGAATCGTTAACGCGCTCGCGCAGCTCTTTGCCGGGTTTGAAGTGGGGAACGTATTTGCCGTGCAGCTCGACGCTGGCACCGGTCTTGGGATTGCGTCCCACGCGGGGCGCACGAAAATGGAGGGAAAAACTGCCGAAGCCGCGTATTTCGATACGACCTCCGCCGGCCAGAGAATCGGCCATCTGTTCGATAAGCGTTTTGACTGCCAGCTCCACATCCTTGGGCGACAACTGGTTTTGCCGATCGGCAATCCGCTCAATCAATTCCGACTTGGTTAACGCCATTACAGCCTGCTCCCTGGGCTCCCAGCCCAGTGGGACCGGCACGATGCCGGTCCCCGGGAGGAGCCGTATTATGACTCGTTGCTGCTTTCCATCTGCTTCTTGATCAGGTCACCGATGGTCTTCGGCGCATTGGCGTCCTGCTGTTCAGACAGTCCGTCAATGGCTTCACGCTCGTCGGCCTGGTCCTTCGCTTTGATGGACAAGCTCAGAACACGGTTCTTGCGATCAACGTTAGTGATTTTCGCTTCCACTTCGTCACCGACGTTAAGCACTTCGGTCGCATCGTTAACGCGGTCGCGGCTGATTTCGCTGGCACGCAGGGTACCTTCCACGTTCTCGGCAAGCTCAACGGTAGCTGCTTTCGCGTCTACCGATTTGATCACGCCCTTGACGATTGCGCCCTTGTCATTAGCAGCAACATACTGAGCAAACGGATCGTCTGTCAACTGCTTGATACCCAAGGAAATTCTTTCGCGCTCTGCGTCGATGGACAGAACCACGGTTTCCAGCTCGTCACCCTTGTTGAAGTTACGCACGGCATCTTCGCCCTGCTCTTCCCAGGAAATGTCGGACAGGTGCACCAGACCGTCGATGCCGCCTTCCAGACCGATGAAGATACCGAAGTCAGTGATGGACTTGATCTTGCCGGAAATGCGCTCGCCTTTCTGGTATTTCTGCTCGAAGGCATCCCACGGGTTGGACTGGCACTGCTTGATACCCAGGGAAATACGACGACGGTCCTGATCGATGTCCAGGATCATCACTTCCACTTCGTCGCCGATCTCTACAACCTTGGACGGGTGGATGTTCTTGTTGGTCCAATCCATTTCGGATACGTGAACCAGACCCTCTACACCCTCTTCGATTTCGGCGAAGCAGCCGTAATCGGTCAGGTTGGTCACCTTCGCCTTCACGCGGGTGCCTTCCGGGTACTTGCCCACGATATCGTGCCACGGATCTTCGCCCAGCTGCTTCAGACCAAGGGAGACACGCATCTTCTCGCGGTCGAACTTGAGTACCTTGACGTCGATTTCCTGGCCAACTTCCACGATCTCGCTCGGATGCTTGATGCGCTTCCAGGCCATGTCGGTGATGTGCAGCAGGCCGTCGATGCCACCCAGGTCCACGAACGCACCGTAGTCGGTCAGGTTCTTCACGATACCCTTGACTTCCATGCCTTCCTGGAGGGTTTCCAGCAGCTGCTCACGCTCGGCGCTGTGCTCGGCTTCCATCACGGCACGACGGGAAACCACCACGTTGTTGCGCTTGGGATCCAGCTTGATGACCTTGAAATCCAGCTCTTTGCCTTCCAGGTGCGCCACATCGCGTACCGGACGGATGTCTACCAGGGAGCCCGGCAGGAACGCACGGATCGGGCCGATATCGACAGTGAAGCCACCCTTCACCTTGCCGGAAATCATACCTTTTACGATCTCGTCTTCGTCGAAAGCTTTTTCCAGCTCGCCCCAGACTTCGGCGCGCTTGGCTTTTTCACGGGACAGGCGGGTGAAGCCCATGCCATCGTCGATGGCGTCTACGGCTACATCAACTTCATCGCCTTCAGCGATTTCCAGCTCGCCTGCCTCGTTAATGAATTCTTCGCGGGCAATAATGCCTTCGGATTTCAGGCCTGCGTTAACGGTTACCCAGTCGCTATCGATGGATACAACAGTACCCTTGATGATGGAGCCACGGGCAACGTCCAGGTCCTTAAGGCTTTCTTCAAAGAGATCAGCAAAAGATTCGGTCATGAAATTCACTCTGTATTTAAGTCACATGCCAACCAGCAGACATGGGTTAGTCAACGAAAGCGATCCACCCTCCCCCAGCTGGCTTACTTTTTCAGGGTCGAGCAGATCAACCGCTTTTACACAAAATCAGAATCCCCCCTCGACACGGATTGCCGAAGGAGTTCGATGGCGTGTGTGCTGCCTTACACCAGTTGGCGGGCGGCAGCCTCATCAAGAATCCGGTCGACCACGTCATCAACCGACAGGGTGGTGGAATCTATCACCACGGCATCGTCTGCCGGGCATAGAGGTGCCACCTCACGGTTCATGTCACGGTCATCCCGGGTGCGGATGTCCTCAACGAGGGTCGCGAGGGTAGCACCAAAGCCCTTTTCCTTCAACTGCTCAAAGCGCCGTCTGGCGCGCTCTTCAGCGCTGGCGGTAAGGTAAATCTTGAGGGGGGCGGAGGTAAACACCACGGTGCCCATATCGCGGCCATCAGCCACCAGGCCGGGGGCTTCGGCAAAGGCACGCTGGCGGGCCAGCAGGGCATCACGGACCGGCTGCAGCACGGCAACCTGGCTGGCCAGCTCGCCGACGCTTTCCTGACGGATAATGTTGGACACATCCTCACCGTCCAGAATCACCGCCGTATCCCCCTGCTGCTCCACAAAACGGACCGGCAGGGACTGGGCCATGGCCACCAGTGCCGCCTCATCATCCAGGGCAACCCCTTGATTTCTCGCGTGATAACCCAGCACCCGGTAGAGGGCACCGGAATCCAGCAGATGCCAGCCAAGGCGGGCCGCCACCAGACGGGCCACGGTCCCTTTTCCGGAGGAAACCGGTCCGTCGATGGTCAATACAGCGGTGGACGGAGCAGTCATTTCACCTCCAGGTTCAGGCCCGCGTGGGCTGCCAGCTGGGCAAAGCCCGGGAAGCTGGTCGCCACATTGGCGCAGTCATTGATCGTAATCGGGCCAGAGGCGCGCAGGGACGCCATGGCAAAGCTCATGGCAATGCGGTGATCGCCGTGGGACTGGATCTCGCCGCCAGCAAAGGGGCCGCCGCTGATGCGAATGCCGTCCTCGAAGACCTCGTGATCCACGCCCAGCGCGGCCAGGCCGTCCGCCATGACCTGGATGCGGTCGGATTCCTTCACCCGCAGCTCTTCCGCCCCCCGCAGGATGGTATCCCCTTCGGCGCAGGCAGCAGCGATGAAGATGGCGGGGAATTCGTCGATCGCCAGCGGAACCAGCTCTTCCGGGATGTCGATGCCCTTGAGCGGTGCGGATTTGACGACGATGTCAGCCACCGGCTCGCCGCCGGCATCTCGCTGGTTTTCCAGGCGGATATCCGCCCCCATCAGCTTGAGAATGTCGATCACGCCGGTACGGGTCGGGTTGATGCCCACGTGGGGTAGCGTCAGCTCACTGCCTTCGGCAATGGAGGCGCCCACCAGGAAGAAGGCCGCCGAGGAGATGTCCGCGGGCACCTCCAGCTTGCAGGCGGTGAGTGTGCCACCACCGGTCAACGCGCTGGTGGCGCCGTCGCGGCGCACGTCATAGCCAAAACCACCCAGCATTCGCTCGGTGTGATCGCGGGTGGGGGCCGGCTCGGTGACCGAGGTTTCACCTTCCGCATACAGGCCACCCAGCAGCACGGCGGATTTCACCTGGGCGGAAGCCATGGGCAGGTCGTAATGGATGCCCTTGAGGGGCTGACCACCGCGAATGCGCACCGGCGGCCGGCCTTCGTTACCCGTGGTGATCTGCGCCCCCATGTCACGCAGGGGGCGGGCCACCCGCTCCATGGGGCGTTTGGACAGGGAGGCATCGCCGGTGAGCTCCACATCAAAGGCCTGTCCGGCCAGCAAGCCGGTGAGCAGGCGCATGGAGGTGCCGGAGTTGCCCATGTAGAGCGGTTTGCCCGGTGCCTTGAGACCGTGCAGACCCACCCCGTGAATGGTGACCTGGCCGTTGTGTGGGCCTTCGATAACCACGCCCATATCGCGGAATGCCTGCAGCGTTGCCAGGGCATCCTCGCCTTCCAGAAACCCTTCCACCCGGGTCACGCCCTCGGCCAGGGAGCCGAGCATGATGGAACGGTGGGACATGGACTTATCGCCGGGTACCCGTACCCGGCCAGTGAGTCGGCCACCCGGCGTCACCACAAAGGTGGGGTTGGCATGCTTGCTGTGAGAGGCACTGTGAATGGTGCTGTCTGTCATGGTTGTGTCGTCACCTGAATGATGGGCGCGGGTATAGGAGGTGCGCTCGTTCATGGCCAAAAAATGGGCCCGGGCCGAATTGGCGCGGGTCATGATGCCCATCAGGGCATCGGAATCATCGTCGCTGACCGCCTGGCGGAAGCGGGAAATACCGTCGCTGAACAGGTCCAGGGACTGCAGCAGCGCGGCCTTGTTCTCACGAAAAATATCGTGCCACATCAGCGGATCGGAGCTGGCGATACGGGTGAAGTCGCGAAAACCGCCGGCAGCATAGCGGAAGATCTCCGTGGAGTCGCCCTGCCGGGCCAGGGTATCCACCAGCGAAAAGGCCAGTAGATGGGGCAAATGGCTGGTTTCCGCCAGGACCTGATCGTGGTAATCCGGCGCCATCTGCAGCACTTCCGCCCCCATGGCGGTCCAGATTGCCCGCACCCGGGCAGTGGCCGCCGGGTCCGTGGCCTCGGTGGGGGTCAGGATGACCCGGTGGTCCCGGTACAGATCCGCATCGGCAGCACCAACGCCGCTCTTTTCCTTGCCGGCAATAGGGTGACCGGGCACGAAGCGGGAGACATGCTCACCCAGTGACTCACGGGCCGCGGTGATCACATTGCCTTTGACACTGCCACCATCCGTGATGATTGCCGTGCGGGACAGGCCCGGTTTCAGCGCACTCAACACCTTGCCCATGGCAGAAACGGGCGTGGAGACAAATACCAGATCGGCGCCCTTGACCGCCTCAGCCAGATCCTGGCTGCCTTCGTCGACAACACCTAACGCAATCCCCTGCTCCAGCGTCCGTGCCGAGCGAGAACCGGCTACGATTGACGCGGCTAGTCCGTTTTTGCGGGCGGCGGCAGCAAAGGAACCGCCGATCAGGCCCAGGCCGATAACGGCGATGCGGTTGAATAGGGGTTCAGGCATGACAAACGCCCCCGGTTCGCATTGTAGGAGCACCTCTCGAGGTGCGAACCGAATCTGGCACGGCATGCCGCAAGCAGGTTCGCACCTCAACAGGTGCTCCTACAGCGGGCATTTCCAAGGTTTTGGCATTACCCATCCGCCATTTCCTTCAACACATGTTTGAGGGCTTGCAAGAAACGCTCGTTCTCGCGGCTGGTGCCCACGGTCACGCGCAGGAAGTTCGGCATGCCGTAGCCTCCCAGAGGACGCACAATCACGCCTTCGCGCAACAACGCCTGGTACACCGGCATGGCGTCGCGGCCACAGTCGAAGGCGATGAAGTTGGCCACCGAGGGAATCTGCTCAAGATGCAGCTTTTGCAAGCCCTCCGCGATTTGCACCAGGCCGCTGGTGTTTTCACTGCGGGAATTCTCAATGTGGTCGTCGTCGGACAAGGCGGCTTCGGCTGCCACCATGGCCGGAGTATTGACGTTGAACGGCTGGCGCACCCGGTTCAGCACATCGGCAATCTGCGGATTAGAGACGCCATAACCGATGCGCAGGCCGGCCAGGCCATGAATCTTGGAGAAAGTCCGCGTTACCACCAGGTTCGGGTATTTTTGCAGGCGCTCGATGCCATTCGGGTAGTGGCTTTCTTCCACATATTCGAAGTAGGCCTCGTCCAGCACCACGATCACCCGCTCCGGGATGCGCGACAGGAACTCGTCCAGGGCGTGGGCGTTAAACCAGGTGCCCGTGGGGTTGTTCGGGTTGGCCACGAAAATCACCCGGGTGCGTTCGGTCACCGCCTCGGCCATGGCAGCCAGATCGTGGCCATAGAGATTGGACGGCACTGCCACCGGCCTGGCATTACAGGCCAGGGTCACCAGCGGATACACCGCAAAGGCATACTCGGAAAAAATCGCTTCATCGCCGGGCTGCAGGTAGGCCCGGGCGATCAGGTCCAGCACATCGTTGGAGCCGTTTCCCAAGGTCAGCTGACGGGTTTGCACCCCCAGCTTTTCCGCCAACGCCGCCTTCAGGGAAAAACCCGCGCCATCCGGGTACAGGTGCAGCTCATGCAGGTGTTTGAGTGCATGCAGGGCCTTGTGACTGGCGCCCAGAGGGTTTTCGTTGCTGGCCAGTTTGACGATGTCGGTGAGACCCAGCTCCCGTTCCAGCTCCTCGATGGGCTTGCCCGGCTCATAGGGCTTGAGCTGCTGAACGCCACTGTTGGCAAGTTCGATGTAGTCGCAAGTCATGATGACTCCTTTGCCTGCCTGAGCGGCACGCCTGGCGAATTCAATGGGTTCTATCTAACGCTTGGCGCTTGGTGCCATCCACGGGCATCTTCACCAAGCACGCCTCAAAACCACTGTAGGAGCCATGCTTGCATGGCGAATTACCGAAACCTTCGCCATGCGAGCATGGCTCCTACGGTCACACTATCCTGAAGACGGGCTACAGCACTGCCTTGGGGTACGAGCCCAGCAGCTTGATGGTGTTGCCGGCCGCTTCCAGCTTGTCCAGTACCGGCTGCAGCTTGCCATCTTCCTTGTGCCCTTCGCAGTCCACGAAGAACACATAACTCCAATTGGACGTCCGCGAGGGCCGGGATTCAAGGCGGGTCAGGTTGATACCTTCATCCCGGAATGGTGCCAGCACCTCATAAAGCAGGCCCGGGCGGTTCTTGCCGCTGATCATCAGGCTGGTCTTGTCGTTGCCGGACGGCGGTGTGTCCTGGCGGCCGATGATGATGAAGCGGGTGGTATTGTCCGGACGATCTTCGATGTTGCGCTGCACCGCTTCCAGGCCATACAGCTCTTCCGCCATTTCCCCGGCAATGGCCAGGGCATTCCACTCGTCCTTCAGGCGACGGGCCGCTTCCGCGTTGGAGCTGACGGCAATGCGCTCGACGCCCGGCATATGGGCATCCAGCCACTGGCGGCACTGGGCCAGGGTCTGCTGATGGGAATAGACCCGGGTCACCTTGTCACGGCGGGTGTGTTCACCGGCCAACAGGTGATGGTGGATGCGCAGCTCCACTTCGCCACAGATTTTCAGGCTGGAGGTCATGAAGGTGTCCAGGGTGTGGTTGACCACCCCTTCGGTGGAGTTTTCCACCGGCACCACCCCGTAGTGAGCGGCCCCGGCTTCCACTTCCCGGAAAACCTCATCAATGGCACCGAGCGGGACGCTTTCCACCGCATGACCGAAATGCTTGAGCGCCGCCTGCTGGGTAAAGGTGCCTTCCGGCCCCAGAAACGCCACTTTCATGCGCTGTTCCAGTGCCAGGCAGGCGCTCATGATTTCACGGAAAAACCGCGCCATGGTTTCGCCATCCAGCGGCCCCTGGTTGCGCTCTTTGACCCGGCGCAGCACCTGAGCTTCCCGCTCCGGACGGTAGAACACCGGGTTGGGATCCGTGGCGATCTTCACCTCGGCCACCTTGTGAGCCAGGGTGGCACGCTCGTTGAGCAGGTCCTGCAGCCGCTGGTCCAGCTGGTCGATCTGATCACGCAAATTTTCGAGAGATTCGGTCATGGCGGTCCCCGCTCAGCCGTTGCGTTTTTCGAAGTCCGCCATAAAGGCGATCAGCGTATCCACTGCGGCTTCCGGTACCGCATTGTAGATACTGGCGCGCATGCCCCCCACGCTACGGTGGCCCTTCAGGTTCAACAGGCCGGCCTTGTCCGCTTCGCTGAGGAACTGTTTGTCCAGGTTGGCATCGGCCAGCACGAAGGGCACATTCATCCAGCTGCGGCTGATTGTCTCCACCGGGTTGCTGTAGAAGCCACTGTTATCAATAAAACCATACAGCTTTTCGGCCTTGCGCTGGTTGGTTTCTGCCATGTTGGCCACCCCGCCCTGCTTTTTCAGCCACTGGAACACCAGACCGGCCAGATACCAGGCGTAGGTGGGCGGCGTGTTGTACATGCTGCCATTGTCCGCATGGGTCTGATAGTTGAGCATGGCAGGCACATGGGCACCGGCCTTGCCAAGCAGGTCCTTGCGCACGATGACCAGGGTCAGGCCAGCGGGGCCGATATTCTTCTGGGCGCCGGCATAAATGAGCCCGAACCGGTTCACGTCGATGGGCCGGGAAAGGATGGTGGAGCTCATGTCTGCCACCAGCGGGCTGTCACCCACCTCGGGAATAAAGCTGTACTCCAGCCCCCCGATGGTTTCGTTGGGGCAGTAGTGCACATAGGCCGGGTTGGCAGACAGCTGCCAGCTGTCCTGGGGCGGCACGGTGGTGAAATTGGTGTCTTCGCTGCTGGCGGCTACGTTGATGTTGCCGTAGCGGCCCGCTTCCTTGATGGCCTTCTTCGACCACTGCCCGGTGTTGATGTAATCCGCGGTTTGCCCTTCGCCCAGCAGGTTCATGGGCACCATGGCAAATTGTGTGGAGGCACCGCCCTGCAGAAACAGCACGGCGTAATCCTCGCTGATACCCATGAGATCGCGCAGATCCTGCTCTGCCCTTTCGGCAATCTCCACGAACACCTTGTCCCGATGGCTCATTTCCATGATGGACAGGCCCATGCCCTGGTAGTCGAGCATTTCCTGACGGGCCTGCTCCAGAACGTCCGTCGGCAGCGCCGCGGGACCTGCGCAGAAGTTATAGGCGCGGGACATGCATTTTCTCCGTGACTAGATTGAAAGTAGCAAACCGGTTAATCAAAGAAGCCCGGTAACACCGGGCTCGGGTAATTCGTCGAATCATTGAGAAAACACCGTAGGAGCACCTCGAGAGGTGCTCCTGCAGGTTATTCCTCGGCGTCGTCGGAGGCGTCAGACTCCGGTGCTTCAGGGGTAACATCCCCCTCTTCCAGCACCTCACCTTCTTCGATGTCGTCCTCATCGCCTTCCAGCTCGGGAATGGTGGCCAGGCCACACAGTTTTTCGCCCTCGCCCAGACGAATCAGGCGCACGCCCTGGGTGTTACGGCCGGACGTACTGATCTGGTCCACACCGGTACGCACCAGGGTGCCCTGGTTGGAAATCAGCATGATGTCCTCGCCACCGAACACCTGGGTGGCACCGACCAGTTCACCGTTACGCTCGTTGATCACCATGGCAATCACACCCTGCCCACCACGGCCTTTGGTGGGGTACTCGGTGAGCGGGGTACGCTTGCCGTAGCCATTTTCGGAAGCGGTCAGGATCTGGCCCTCTTCCTGCGGCACGATCAGGGAAATCACGTCCACCCCTTCGGCCAGCTTGATGCCACGCACACCACGAGCCAGACGGCTCATGACGCGCACCTTGGACTGATGGAAACGCACGGCCTTGCCGTTGCGCGCCACCAGCATCACATCTTCATCGCCGTGGGTAATGGCCACATTCACGAGATGTTCGCCTTCCTGCAGCTTCACGGCGATCAGGCCGGAGCTGCGCGGACGGGCAAAGTTGGCCAGGGCAGTACGCTTGACGATGCCGCTGGAGGTGGCCATGAAAATAAACGGACCCGGCACGGTATCGACCACGGCCTCGGCCTCATCGCCGTCTACCGTCTCGTCGATCACCTCATCCGCATCAATCACATCGTCTTCGTCCGCTTCCGTTTCCACGCCGGCGGCTTTCTGCTGACGCACCATTTCCGCGTCCAGACGCAGGATGGCGGTAATGCGTTCATCATTGCCCAGGGCCGGCAGCAGATTGACGATGGGCTTGCCACGGGACGCGCGCCCCCCCTGGGGCAGCTCGAAGGTACGCAACCAGAACACCTTGCCCGCGTCAGTGAACAGCAACAGGGTGTCGTGGGTACCCGCCACCAGCAGGTGCTCCACGTAATCCTCATCCTTCAGCTGACCGGCGGACTTGCCGCGACCACCGCGCTTCTGGGCCCGGTAGGTGTCGATAGGCTGCATCTTGGCGTAACCCCCGTTGGACAGGGTCACCACCACGGTTTCTTCAGCGATCAGGTCTTCCATGCTCAGATCGAGACGGGACGTGACGATTTCGGAACGGCGCTCGTCGGCATATTCCTCGCGGATCGCTTTCAGCTCGTCACGAATGACCTGCATCAGGCGCTGCGGGTCCGCCAGGATCAGCATCAGCTCGGCAATCTGCTCCAGCAGCTCCTGATAATCACTGATCAGTTTTTCCCGTTCCAGGCCCGTCAGCTTCTGCAGGCGCAGATCCAGGATCGCCTGGGCCTGTTCCGGGCTCAGGTAATACAGGCCCTCACGCAGGCCGTACTGCTCGTCCAGGCCATCCGGACGGGCCGCATTTTCACCACCGGCACGCTCCAGCATTTGCATCACGTCGCCGGGAGTCCAGCCCTTGGCCAACAACTTCTCTTTGGCTTCCGCGCCGCTGGGAGAGCCCTTGATCAGCTCGATCACCGGATCGATGTTGCTCAGAGCGACCGCCAGACCTTCCAGCAGGTGGGCCTTTTCCCGGGCCTTGCGCAGTTCGAATACGGTACGACGGGTCACCACTTCCCGGCGGTGACGGATAAAGGCATCCAGCAATTCGCGCAGGTTCAGGGTCTTCGGCTGGCCATCGACCAATGCCACGGTGTTGATACCGAAAACCGTCTCCATCTGGGTCTGCTGATAGAGATTGTTCAGCACCACTTCCGCGTTTTCGCCACGGCGCAGCTCGATCACGATGCGCATGCCTTCCTTATCGGACTCGTCACGCAGCTCGGTGATGCCTTCGATCTTCTTGTCTTTCACCAGCTCGGCGATCTTCTCGATCAACCGTGCCTTGTTCACCTGATAGGGGATCTCGTGAACAATGATGGCTTCCTTGCCACTCTTGTCAGTCTGCTCGATTTCGGCGCGGGCGCGCATGTACACGCGGCCACGGCCGGTGCGGTAGGCCTGCACAATCCCGGCGCGGCCATTAATGATGCCGGCGGTGGGGAAATCCGGGCCCTTGATGTATTCCATCAGGTCGTCCGGCGTCAGGCTGTCGTCATCGATCAACGCCAGACAGCCATCCACCACTTCGCCCAGGTTATGGGGCGGAATATTGGTGGCCATGCCCACGGCAATACCGGAGGAGCCGTTTACCAGCAGATTGGGCACCCGGGTAGGCATCACATCGGGAATCTTTTCCGTGCCGTCGTAGTTGTCGACGAAATCCACGGTTTCCTTGTCCAGATCGGCCAGCAGTTCGTGGGCAATCTTGGCCATGCGCACTTCGGTGTAACGCATGGCGGCAGCGGAATCCCCGTCGATGGAACCGAAGTTACCCTGGCCGTCCACCAGCATGTAGCGCAGGGAAAACGGCTGCGCCATCCGCACGATGGTGTCGTACACGGCGGAGTCACCATGGGGGTGGTATTTACCGATTACGTCACCGACCACACGGGCAGACTTTTTGTAGGGCTTGTTCCAGTCGTTGTTCAGCTCGTGCATGGCGAACAGCACCCGGCGGTGCACCGGCTTGAGGCCGTCGCGCACGTCCGGCAGTGCCCGTCCCACGATCACGCTCATGGCGTAATCCAGGTACGACTGCTTGAGTTCGTCTTCGATGTTGACCGGGGTAACTTCTCTGGCGAGATCCGTCATAGCGATCCTTACTTTCCACAAGTATCGGAAAAGCCCCTGCGGCTTTCCCAAGCCGGCCCCGGATCGGGGCCGATTTCACAGCGTGCCCATGGCACCCTGTGCAGTCTGTTCTTATAGCAGCCCGCTCGCTGCCGACAGCGGCGGACCGGGCGTACATTCCCGCTTCTGGCACGAAGCCCGGAAAAGCCCCGGATGATAGCACACCCGGAGGGCTTCGGCGCCATAGTCAGACGCCATTGATGCAGAGGCGACCAAACAAGGGCAAGAGCGCCTCTGACACGCTATACTGCGGCGAAAATTGCCCCACCCTCTTCAAGGAGTTGTGCATGAGCGACAATCAGGCTGACCTGATCGTCCACGCCCGCTGGATTGCCCCGGTTGCGCAGAATCAGGCGCCACATGCCGAGGTACTGGAACACCATGCCCTGGTCGTCCGTGATGGCCAGATTGTCGACCTGCTGCCCAGCGCCCTGGCCAATGAGAAGTGGCAGGCCGAGACAGTCCAGCGGCTGGACAGTCACCTGCTGATCCCGGGCCTGATCAATGCCCATACCCATGCGGCCATGAACCTGCTGCGCGGCATCGCCGATGACCTGCCGCTGATGACCTGGCTGGAAAAGCATATCTGGCCGGCGGAAGGCCAGTTCGTCAGCGAACAGTTTGTCTTCGACGGCACCCGGCTGGCAGCGGCGGAAATGATCCGCTCCGGTACGACCTGCTTTGCTGATCAGTACTTCTTCCCGGCCAGCGCCGCCCGCGCCACCGTGGAAGCCGGGCTGCGCGCCAGCCTGTTTTGCCCGATCCTGGATTTCCCCACCCCCATGGGCGGCGGCCCGGAGGACTACCTGCGCCTGGCCACCGATGCCATGGACGAGTGGCGCCATGATCCGCGCATTCAGATCGGTTTCGGCCCCCACGCGCCCTATACCGTGTCCGATGGCCCGCTGCAGAAGGTGCTGACCCTGGCCGAGGAACTGGACGTGCCGATGATGATGCACGTGCACGAAACCGCCGGAGAGATCCAGATGGCGGTGGGCAACACCAGTGAGCGGCCACTCACCCGCCTGAAGAATCTGGGCCTGCTCTCTCCCCGCCTGCTGGCGGTGCACATGACCCAGCTTACCGAAGACGAAATTGCACTGGTGGCAGAAACCGGCACCCAGGTGGTGCACTGTCCGGAATCCAATTTGAAGCTGGCCAGCGGTTTTGCGCCGGTGGAAACGTTGCGCAGGGCCGGTGTCAATGTAGCCCTGGGCACCGACGGTGCCGCCAGCAACAACGACCTGGACATGATCGGCGAGGCCCGCACCGCCGCCTTTCTGGGCAAGGGTGTGAGTCTGCAGGCAGATGCCCTGCCCGCCAGCGAGATACTGCAAATGGCCACCCTGAACGGCGCCCGTGCCCTGGGCCGGGACGACCAGCTCGGTTCACTGGAAATTGGCAAGCAGGCGGATATGGTGGCCGTGGATCTGAACCGTCTGGAGACCCAGCCGGTCTATGATCCGGTGGCACAACTGATCTATGCGGCCAGCCGCGATCAGGTAACCCATACCTGGGTGGGAGGCCGTTGCCTGATGGACAACCGCAAACTCACGACCCTGAACGAAGCCGTGATTCTCAAGAATGCCCAGCAGTGGCAGGAAAAAATTGCCGGAGCCAACAGTGACTGAACAACAACCGCAGATTCCCAATGTAGACGCTGGCGAGATCGCCAAATTCAACGCCCTGGCGGAACAGTGGTGGGATCCCAATTCCGAGTTCCGGCCGCTGCATGACATCAATCCGCTGCGATTGAACTACATCGACGAACGCGTCAGCCTGCCCGGCAAGAAAGTCATCGATATCGGCTGCGGTGGCGGCCTGCTTTCCGAGGGCATGGCCCGGCGCGGCGCCGAGGTGACCGGCATTGATATGGGGGAAGCGCCCTTGGCAGTGGCACGCATCCATGCCGAACAGGCCGGCGTGCCCGTGGAATACCGGCAGATTCCCGCGGAGCAGATCGCCCAGGAGCGGCCCGCCCAGTACGACGTGGTGACCTGTCTGGAAATGCTGGAACACGTGCCCGACCCGTCATCCGTGATTCGCGCCTGTGCGGCTCTGGTGAAACCCGGCGGACAGATTTTCTTCAGCACCATCAACCGCAATCCCAAGGCCTTCCTGTTTGCCATCGTCGGTGCCGAATATGTGCTGCGATTGCTGCCTCGCGGTACCCACGAATACGCCAAGCTGATCAAACCCTCGGAGCTGGCGGGCTGGGCCCGGGACGCAGGCCTGGAAGTGAAAGACACCACCGGTATGGTCTACAACCCGCTGACCCAGGTGTACAAGCTGAACCGGGATGTGTCGGTGAACTACCTGATGCACGCTGTCAAAGGCGAATAAATGTCTCCCTGCAGGAGCGCCGCTTGAGGCGCAAAGCGAGTAACGAGGTTCGAGTTGCGAAAAGCAAAACCGGTTGCGCCTTTCGCAACTCGTTACTCGTACCTCGAAACTGTTTTTTCGCGCCTCAAGCGGCGCTCCTGCAGGGGGCTGTAGAGAGAATGTATGAACAAGCTTGAAGCCGTTTATTTTGATCTGGACGGTACACTGATTGATACCGCACCGGATTTTTATACGGTGCTCAATACCCTGCTGAAACAACATGGCCGGCCTGAGGTCAGCTATTCTGCGGTACGCGCCAATGTGTCCAATGGCGCCCGTGCCCTCACCGAACTGGGATTCGGCGTGGGACCCGAGGATGCGGCATTCCCCCCGCTACTGGAGCAACTGCTGGACGCCTACGAACAGCACCTGGCCGTGGACACCTGCCTGTTTCTAGGCATGGCGGAAACCCTGGACTGGCTGGAGGCCAATGGCTTGCCCTGGGGCATTGTCACCAACAAGCCTTCACGGTTCACCGGGCCGGTGCTGGCCGGGCTTGGCCTGGCACAACGTGTCGGCGCGGTCATCTGCCCGGACCATGTCAAACAGCGCAAGCCGGACCCGGAGGGTCTGTTAATGGCGGCCCGGCTGGACGGGGTCAATCCGGCCCATTGCCTCTACGTGGGCGATCACCTGCGTGACATCCAGGCCGGCCAGAATGCCGGCATGGCCACCGCCGTGGCAGCCTTTGGCTATATCGACGCGGACGATGACCCCCACGGCTGGCAGGCGGACTATTATCTGGAACAGGGCAGCGATCTGCTGCCCCTGCTACAAACCATGAACACTGGGAGTACGGCATGAGCGAGCTGTCATCCGTGAATGCACAGGCACTGGCTTACCAGTGCCCTGCCGATGCCTTCAAGGACCGCATCATTCTGGTTACCGGCGCCGGCGCCGGCATTGGGCGCTGCGCCGCCCTGACCCTGGCCCGCCACGGCGCCACTGTCATCCTGCTGGGTCGCACCCCGGAAAAGCTGGAAAAGGTCTACGACGAGATCAAGGCCGCGGGTGGCCCGGAACCGGCCCTGGCGCCAGTCAACCTGGCGGTGGCCCGGCCGGAGGACTTCCAGGAACTGGCGGGACTGTTCGACAAGGAATTCGGCCGCCTGGATGGCATCCTGCATAACGCTTCCGTGCTTGGCGACATCACTCCGCTGGAGCGCTATGGCGTCGGCACCTGGGACTCGGTCATGCAGGTGAATGTAAACAGTGCCTTCTACCTGACCCAGGCCATGTTGCCGCTACTGCGCGCCAGCGACGATGCACGCCTGCTGTTCACCTCCTCCAGCGTGGGGCGTAAGGGGCGGGCCTTCTGGGGCGCTTATGCGGTCTCCAAGGCCGCCACCGAAAACCTGGCCCAGGTCTTCGCCGAGGAGCTGGAAAATACCAGTAACATCCGCGTCAACACCGTCAACCCCGGTGGCACCCGCACGGACATGCGTGCCCAGGCCTACCCGGGCGAGGATCCTCAGACACTGAAAACACCGGACGAGATCATGGCCCCCTACCTGTTCCTGCTGGGCCCGGACAGCCGTGATGTGAACGGGGAATCCATCGACGCACAGCCTAAGTAACAGGACGCCCTGTTGGCGCGTCGCTGGCGGCGCGATTGAAGAAGTGACGAGTCACGAGAAACGAGTTCCGAAAGGCATAAACTCGACATTCGGGAAGGCCCGGTTTTCGCTTCTCGCAACTCGCACCTCGAAACTATGCTACGGGCCACCAGCGACGCTGCTACGGCAAACGTCTTACTTTATACCGAATAGATTTCCTTGCCACCATTGACCGTTTTGCCGTCGCTGGCCGTAACGCGGCCACCCCCTGCGCCAAAGCTCTCCCCTATTCTGCAAGCGCGTGTTAAACGTATTGCTCATAACAAGAATGCGGCATCAGGGAGATCACCATGCGCAGCCCGATTACTCTTTTCTTTCTGCTTGGTCTGTTGTGCTCATCGCTGAGCGCAGCCAATCTGACCCAGGCCCAGAAACAGCAACTCCAGACCCTGTTACCCGGAGTGACGCTGAACGATTCCACTCTGGAAAAACTCGAGGACGTGTTTTACACCAGAGAGATGCCGGTTCGCAGCCGACTAAAAGCCATCAGCCAGATGGTGGGACTGGACCAGATGCCCGCCGGCAGCACGCTGAAACGCACTATCTGCATCTGGGACATTGCCGGACGCAACGGACCTGTGTTCAACGCGGCCATGGAACAGCGGGCCCTGGCCGTGGAATACGGCATCAATCTGGACATGGTGCCCTATACCAACGAAACCGTGATGGTCGATGAATTCAAGGCCGGTCGTTGCGATGCTGCCCTGATGAGCGGACTGCGTGCCCGCCAGTTCAACCTGTACAGCGGCAGTGTGGATGCCATCGGCGCCGTGCCTTCCCAGAAGCATATGCAAACCCTGCTTCAGGTCCTGTCGCATCCGAGGCAGGCCGGCCATATGGTGCAAGGCGACTATGTGGTGATGGGAATCTTCCCGGCGGGCGCCGCGCATATTTTTGTCAACGACAGAAGCATCAGCTCCCTGGCCAAAGCCGCCGGCAAGCGGGTTGCGGTGCTGGATTATGATGAGACCCAGGCGGAAATGGTGGCGGCCATTGGTGCCACGCCGGTGACCACCGATATCGTCAGCGCCCCCAACAAGTTCAACAACGGTCAGATTGATATTCTGCCCGCTCCCCTGGTCGCGTATGAACTTCTGGAACTCTACAAAGGCATGAGCCCGGATGGCGGTGTGGTGGACTATCCGCTGACGCAGCTGTCCATGCAGTTGATCGGCCGCCTGGACAAGTTTCCCAACGAAGTGGCACAACTGATTCGTGAAGCCTCCTTTGAGGCCTACCCGGAAGTGATCAAACGCATCGAACAGGAAACCCGCCGGGTTCCTGATCGCTGGATGATTGCCATTCCGGACAAGGACAAGCGGGAATACGAAGTGATGATGCAGGATGCCCGCGATGCATTGCGCGCCCAGGAATATTACAGCGCCGACATGCTCAGCCTGCAGCGCAAGATCCGCTGCAAGTTCGATCCCACCCGCTCCGAGTGCAGCATCACTGAATAGGTAATGACGCGGCGTCATGTTGGCGCCGCGTACAATTGTCATACAGGCGGTAAAACTTCCCTTCTCTTTCGCATGCTATAAGCATCAAAACGAATGACAAAGGAAACGTCATGGGGAAGTACCGCACATTTTTCGCCGCGCTTGCGGGCTCTGCACTGCTCACTTTCGCCAGCACCAGTCAGGCCCTGACACTGACGCCCAAACAGCAGCAGCATCTGGCCGAGGCACGAGAGGAAATGGGACTGGGCCCGGATGAGATGCTCAAGCGTCACATCTGCTTGTGGGATCTGTCCGGCCGCTCCGGCCCCATTTTCAATGGCGCCACCAACCTGCGCCTGGATTTGCTGCGCTATAAAATTGATATCAGCCTGGAAGCCTTCACCAACGAAGGTGCCATGGTCGCGTCATTGAAAAATGGTCAATGTGACGCCGCCCTGATGAGCGGTTTTCGCGCCCGCCAGTTCAATCGTTTCAGTGGCACCATTGATGCCATCGGCGCTCTGCCTTCACTGAAGCATATGGACATGCTGATGAAGTCCATCGCATTGCCTCAGCTCAGTGAAAACATGGTAAGCAATAAATATCTGACACTGGCCGTCACACCAGCCGGTGCCGCCTACCTGTTTGTCAATGACAACAAGCTGAATTCGCTGGAGCGGGTTGCCGGCAAAAAAATCGCCGTACTGGATTTTGATCCCGGCCAGTCGAAGATGGTTGCCCAGATCGGCGCCACCCCCGTGGCCACCACGCTTGCCACCGCCCCCAACCAGTTCAACAACGGTAGCGTGGACGTACTGCCCGCCCCCCTGGTTGCCTATCAGGTGCTGGAACTTTACAAGGGCATGGAGCCCGACGGCGGCATCGTTGACTACCCCATCGTGCAGCTCACCGCCCAGCTGATCGGCCATACCGATCGCTTCCCGCCGGCGTTCGCCGCTGTCATTCGTGAAGTGGCCGCCGACAGCTTTTCCTCTATCCAGAAGGCACTGGAAAAAGAAGCGGGCAACATCCCGGAAAAGTGGTGGATTCAGGTAGACCATGGCGAAAAACAGGAATACGACAGCATGATGCGTGCCGCCCGCATGAAACTCCGGGAAAGCGGGTACTACGACGCCACCATGTTGAGAATCATGAAGCGTATCCGCTGCAAGCTGGACCCCCTTCGCCCGGAGTGCAGCCAGGAGACGGAATAACTCTCACCCAGCCCCCTCAGTTGGCATCGCGGCCAGCCACCCCGGCTGGCCAGCCAGCGACTCACCGGTCACGACTGTCACAATGGGCTATCAATCTGAAGTTGTCGCTTCGGAATCAAACAAGAAAATGCCCATGGAGGCCCCGTGACATTCTTTCGCCATCTGCTCATTCTCCCACTGCTGATTGGCGCTTTCTCCGCCAACGCAGACAACGCCCTGAACCTGACGCCGGCGCAACAGGCCGAACTGGAAAAGTTCGCCCCGGGGGTATCGCTCACCCCGGAACTGGCTGACAAGCTGCGTGCCATTGCCTACGACCAGGACCGCAGCCTGGACGATCGTATCCAGGCCATGCAGAAAGTGGCTGGCTTCAGTATGGGCGAACCCCTCAAACGACGTATTTGCATCTGGGATATTGCCGGCCGTGCCGGACCGATCTACAAGGCCGCCGAAGACCAGCGTACCCGCCTGCTCGAATATGGCGTGGATCTGGATATACAGGCTTACACCAATGAAAGCGTGGTGGCAGAAGATCTGAAAGCCGGCATCTGTGATGCAGCGCTGATGAGCGGTCTGCGTGGCCGCCTGTTCAACAAGTATACCGGCACCATTGATTCCATCGGCGGTCTGCCCAGCGACGAGCACATGAAGATTCTGCTGCAGGTGATGGCCAGCCCGAAATCCGCTGACAAGATGGTCAGCGGTGAATATGTCGTTCTGGGTCTCGCGTCTGCCGGCGGCGCCTACGTCTTCGTCAACGACAGGACCATCAACACCCTGGCCAATGCTGCAGGCAAGCGGGTCGCGGTACTGGACTATGACCCCACCCAGGCGGAAATGGTGTCGCAGATCGGCGCCACGCCGGTTGCCTCGGATATCGTCTCTGCCCCCAACAAATTCAACAACGGGGTCGTCGATGTATTGGCTGCGCCGTTGGTGGCCTATGAAATCCTGGAATTGTACAAAGGCATGTCACCGGACGGCGGCATCATCAATTATCCGCTGGCGCAGATCACCATGCAGCTGATTGGTCGCAAGGACAAATTCCCCAATGAAGTGGCCCAGCTGGTGCGCGAAGAGTTCTTCAACAGCTACCACCTGATCAAGGAACGCCTGGACCAGGAAGCGGCCAAGGTGCCCGATCACTGGTGGATCGAAATTCCCGCAGCGGATAAGCGCGAATACGAAACCATGATGCAGGAAGCCCGCCTGACCCTGCGCGAGAAAGACTATTACGATGCGGACATGCTGACGCTGCAACGCAAGATTCGCTGCAAACTCAATCCATCGAAAGGGGAATGTGCCAATCCGGTGGAATAAAGAATAGCTTCAAGTACTGGCTGCAACGCGGGCAGGGTCGTGTCGGAATAGCTCCCTGCCCGCGAGATTGACTTCGAACCCGCGCTGGAGTGTCGCTCGCAGCGCGATTCGGACCTTGGCATTAATGTAGGAGCACCTCTTGAGGTGCGAACCGAGCGTAGCGAGGCAAAAGAGGGTGGTCGTCAGCCGTTCTTTCTGGGACCTGTAGAGCTCTGAAATGCCTGATCGCCCTGCGGTCGATGTCCGCGCAAGCGCGGTTCGCGGCTCAAGCGCCGCTCCTACAGCCGCTTCGTAGTGAACATGGAGTTCAGGGAGCTTTTTGGCCTTTCCCAATCCAACCGGCTATGTAGTTGTAGCTGCCTTCAGTGCAGCAACCCGCCCGGCATATCATCAATTGCCCCGAACATATCCACACGGTTATCACTGAACATATCCATTTCCGGCGCCAGCACCTGCACATAGCGATCGAAATAAAGGAATTGCTTGAGCAACAGGGCAAATTCGCGCGGGAAGCGAATCCCGTGGCCTTCACCAATCTTCACCAGATCCATGAGCAGGCGGTTCACTTCCTTGTCATTGCGATCCGCCTGCACCAGAGCGGACGGGTCAACCTGGCCCAGTGCCCCTTGCAGGCTTTCGATATCCCGTGCCAGGGCGGCCACATCCACTTCCTCGCGGGTCATGCCGATGATCGCCATGGCCTCCGCCATTTGACGGATATCGCCTCGGCCGATGGCGTCAAAGAACTTGGCCATGCCGTCCCAGGCTTCTCGACGGATTCGACCGACAATCCCGAAGTCGATGAATCCGACCCGACCGTCCTCCAGTAACATCAAATTGCCAGCATGCACATCCGCATGGAAGAAATCGCACAGCATCAGGCTGGAAAACCAGGTATTCAGGGCAGAGATCAGGGTTTCCGCCGGATCATCGGTATATTGCCGCAGGACGTTCATGTCCGTCAGAGGCACCCCGAAGAAGCGCTCCATGGTCAGCACCTTGCCGGTGGTGTGGGTCATGACCGGGTCCGGTGCTACCGCTGACGTGTTGCCGGTATCTCGCAGGAACGCATTGAATGCCTGCAGGTTATGGGCTTCCTTGATGAAGTCGCACTCCTCCAGCATGCCGGCCTGCAACTCCTCGATTACCCCGGAAATGGCAGAGCGGGACAGCCCGGGAGCCAGACGTTCGGTAACCCGGGCCGCAAAGTAGAGGAAATTGAAATCGGTCAGCAGCACATTTCGCACACCGGGGCGCTGAACCTTGATCACCACATCCTGTCCGTTTTTGAGCTTCGCCGCATGAACTTGCGCAATGGACGCACTGGCCAATGGCTTGGGATCCACGGACTGATAAAGCGACTCCAGGGGTTTCCCCAGCTCTTTCTCGATCGTTTCACGGATATAGTGAAACGGCAGTGCCGGGGTACGGTCCAGACAGCGCTGGAATTCCACCACATACTCTTCCGGGAAAATCGATGGGGAACTGGCAATAAACTGGCCCAGCTTGATGTACGTGGTACCCAGGGATTCAAAGGTAGTACGCAGCAAAGCCGGTACTGGCGGGCGATCGCCGAGCATCCAGTTAAGCCCCTGGCGCCCCACCACCCCGAGGGTTTCCAGGATGCGCAGGCCGCCACGGGCAGTATTCATCGCCAGAGCGACGCCACTTCTCTCGCCCGCCAGCCAGCTTTTCATGTCTTTGATATCGGTATGATCAGTCATAATAAAGTCTTACTTTCCCGGTGGGTGCGCAGCACAACGTTACGTATTCCATCATAAAGCAAATTTATTGTTTGTAATTGCTTGCAGGCTTTTTTGTAATTGCCACTTGTGCCAATTGGCGGACTTTCGTACCTTTGATCGCGCTAATCCGAGAACAATAACAAGGAGCTTTCGAATGGGTTCTCTGACCTTGACAAAAATGCTACGACATTCCCGTCTGGCCCTGGTAGGGGGCGCCATCATGGCTCTGCAAGGCTGTGGCGTCATCTACAAGACAACCGGGGACGTGCTGATCAGCTTCGGCCGCTCCGAGATGCTTCCCTACATGCTGACCTTCGACGATGTGCGCATGGCCTGTGTCACCGGCGAAGCGCAGACCCCGCTGCTGATGGCATTTGAACGCGTCGGCTCGCATCCCGAGAAGCTGGGCGCCATGGTTTACACCACTGCCGCCACCTGTGCAGAACAGATTGCCATTGACGCCGAGCTCCGCTACATGCGTGGCGTCAAGGATGGCAATGTGAATGAAGCCCAGGACGCACGTATTGAACAGAAACGCTGGTCGGCCATTGCGGCCAAGCGCCAGTACACCGCCTACCAGAACATGAAGACCGCCTTCGGTGAACAGAAAGAAGGCGAATGTCCCAAGCTGAAGACCGACTTCGACGAGCTGGTGTGGATGATCGGTAATATCTCCGGCGTCCAGGCCCTGCTCAATGATGGCGCATCTGATGGGGCGGTGGGTGTCCCCCGCGATATCGCCGCCAAGGTTGAGCGCAACATGAAGTGCCTGGAGAACGACAAGTGGTGGGGTGTACCCCGTGGTACCCGTGCCGCGGTCTGGAACCTGCTGCCGATGCTGGCTCCGCCCAACGCCGAGCCGTGGAAGGAACTGGAAGCCTCTGCCAAGGCCGGCTTCGATGGCGGTGTTCGACTGGGTAGCGCCCTTTACGCCATGAGCGCCTTCAGCAAGGGCGATGACGAGCGTATGCGCAAGGCCATCCGTGACTTTGCCGCCAACGACCAGAATCTGGATCCGGAGTACTCCATGATGGATGCCATTGCCGGCTTCATTGTCACGGGTATTTCCGACCGGGAATGGACAGAAAATACCGGTAAGCGCACCCCCATTGGTGGGCTCGGGACATTCTGGGATGACGCCGCCAAATCCGGGCCGGCGATCAATATTGACGATTTGCTGTAAGCCTGTTTGCGGCCCCTTGGGGCCGCTTTGAATTAGATTAAGAAGTAACCAGGAGACATGCCATGCGCTATTTGAAGGCGTTTACCACAGCAGCGACTGCTGCACTTGCACTGACAATCAGCCCCGCCCAGGCCGCCGAGGAGCGGTCCATGTGCGTGTTCGATATCATTGGCGCCAACGGTGATATCTACAACATCATGAAGGACTACAAGACCGCCGCTCTTGGCTGGGGTGTAGACCTGGAGCTGAAGCCCTACACGGATGAGAAAATCGCCGCCGAGGACCTGAAAGCCGGCCAGTGTGATGCTGCCGTCCTGACAGGCATCCGGGGCCGCCAATTCAATAATTATACCGGCAGCCTGGATTCCATCGGGGCCATCCCCTCCTATGACGCCATGCGCACCGTGGTCACTGTTCTGGCCAGCGGCAACCCTTCCATCAACGAGAAGCTGGTTTCCGGCCCCTATGAAGTGGGTGGTATTGCCCCCATGGGTGCGGCCTACCTGTTCGTGAAAGATCGCACCATCGATACCGTGGGCGAGCTCTCCGGCAAATCCATCGCCGTACTGGAATACGACAGCGCCCAGGCCAGCATGGCCTCCCGCGTAGGCATGTCTCCGGTGATGTCTGATATCACCAACTTCTCCGGCCGTTTCAACAACGGTTCCGTGGATATCTGCTTCGCTCCCATTGCGGCCTACTCTGCACTGGAACTGTACAAGGGCATGCAGCCGGATGGTGGCATGATCGATTACGTACTGGGGCAATTGACGGCCCAGGTGATCCTCAAAAAAGATCGCTTCCCGGACGGCTTTGCTGACAGCTCCCGCAAATACATGCTGGGTCAGTTCGATCGCGCCATGACCGTGATCGAGAACGCCAACAACGAAGTCGACAAGAAATGGTGGATCCGCATCCCCGAGGCCGACAAGCTGCGTTATGACGAAATGATGCGCGAGGCGCGTATCGCCCTGACCAACGACGGTGTTTACAGCAAGGACATGATGTCCCTGCTGCGCAAGGTGCGCTGCAAGGAAGAACCTTCCCGCGCCGAATGCGTTAATCCGGTCGAGTAAGCGCAGTACTGACAGCGGGGCCCCAGTGGCCCCGTTTTTCCCTAGCAACCTAATTTCTGTCACCCGGCGTAGCTCTGCCGGGTAGTCAAGGTGTTTACACTGCCATAGAATGCGGAGAACAAGGCCTGAGGGCCCGCGGGTAGCCTTTTCCCCGTAATCCAGGCGGTATAACAATAACCGGGTGCACAATGGATAAAACTTCTTCTATGAAAATGGCAAACCGTTCTGTCGGTGAATGGTTGTCATCGTTACCTACCCTGATTCTCCTGTTGCTGACGGTTTTTCTCGCATCTGGGGAAGTGATTCACTCCCAACTCCTGAAGATTGGCGAAAATACCTGGGAAGGCTATTTCCAGTTGCGGGGGGCCGGCATTCTTCAGGAGCCGACCTGTAACCCGGACGCCAATCTTGACGATCAACTGGAAGCCGCCGTCGCCAGGAAAAAACAACAGATGGCGGACGACCCACTGGCCGGGATGTTCGGCACCGAGGTCAACGAGGACGCTCTGCGCCAATCCCTGGAAGCTTCCCAGCAAATCTGCCGTGAGAAGTGGGCCACCTACAACATGGTCCAGGAGAAGGTCACGCCCGGCGTGATTGCTTTCCGGACCCTGGAAGGCGGCGTAGCAAAGGTGGTCACCTCCCTGGGCCACTACAAACGGTTGCTGCTGTGTATTCTGGTGATTATCTGTGCCGCCACCGCCACCCTGACGCGCCACCATATTTCCCTGCGCCCGGCGCAAACCCGCAAGGACCATTTCGTATCCAGCCTTGGCCAGCTTTCCGCCAACGTGATGCTGCTGATGTCCGCCTGGGTTTATCGTGGCGAGGAAGTGAGCGCCATGGCTGACGGTGTACAGGTGAACCATTTCTACCTGCACCAATTCTGGATTGCCGGCTTTGCCCTGCTCTCCCTGGCCGCCCTCTGGCAGCTGATCAAACCGCCCAAGGATCTTGAGGAAGGTGGCAGCTGGGGCAAGGCCCTGCTGACCATTCCGCTGTACAGCTTCATGTGTATCACTGCCGGCATCCAGTTCGTCAGCCAGGGCTACTACCACGGGATCAGTGTCTACCTGGGCATGATGATGGAACTGTCTACCCTGTTCCTGAGCCTGGCCCTGTACATCTGGATCGGTATGATGCTGCGCCAGACCAAGATGGCCCACCTGGTGTTTGATGTACTGCGTCCGTGGAAGATGTCCCCGGAACTGATGTGTTTCGTGGTACTCGCAGTGACCGCGATCCCCACCGCCTACACCGGGGCATCCGGTATCTTCGTTATCGCGGCCGGTGCCACTATTTACAACGAACTGATCCGTGCCGGCGCACGCAAGCAACTGGCTCTGGCCGCTACCGCCATGTCCGGCTCCATGGGTGTGGTACTGCGTCCTTGTCTGCTGGTCGTGATCATTGCTGCCCTGAACAACTCGGTCACCACCGATGAACTGTTCACCTCCGGCCTGAAGATTTTCGGTCTGTCACTGCTTCTGTTCTTTATCTACAGCCAGTTTGCCCGCACCGAAGCGGCCCGAATCGCGCCTTTCTCCGAGGCCGTACCGGCCAGCATCAAGCGCCTGGTACCGCTGCTGCCCTATGTGATCATCATGGGCACCGTCGTGGTATTCTTCCGTGACCTGCTGGATACCGAACTCAACGAAAACTACGCACCGATCATCCTGCCGGTGATGCTGCTTGCCATTCTCATCTTTGAGAAACTGAGCAATAAATCCGTGCATCTTTTCACCCTCGTATTGGTGCCTCTGCTGGCTTACTCCCTGTACAACCTGGTGGGTATCAATGCCGCGCTGGATGCGGGCAACATCCCCACCGGCACCTCTGCCGAGGACCTTGAGGCCTTGTTCTGGGGCCTGCTGTGGAGAAACTTGCTGCTCGGCGCCGCGGTCGTGCTCTACTACGTGTTGAAACAACCCGAAGAAGATCCCGATTACCGTGAGGAGCCCGGCGTCGGCGACAAGCTGGAAAACTCCCTGCGTTTTGCCACCAATGAAACCACCGGCCACATTGGCGCCCTGCTCATGCTGATGGCACTGTCTGTGAGTGTAGGCGGCATCATCGAGCGCTCCGGTGTGATGGAGAACCTGCCGGAAACCTTTGCCAACGTCTGGCTGGCCATGACCCTGCTGGTGGTGACCATGGTGATTATCGGCATGATCATGGACCCCTACGGGGCTGTGATCCTGGTCAACGCCACGATCGCCCAGATTGCCTTCGACAATGGCATCGCACCATTACACTTCTGGATGATTACCCTGGTGGCCTTCGAACTGGGTTATCTGTCACCGCCGGTGGCATTGAACCACTTGTTAACACGACAAGTCGTGGGTGAGGCCGAAGTGGAGTCCGCCAAGCTCAAGGAAGGCAGCTTCTTCCGTCGCTATGAGAAGTTCCTGCTTCCCATCGCGGTCATGCTGACGGCCCTGCTGCTGGTCTCCTACGTACCGTTGCTGTCCGATACAGTGCACGAGTACATGTTCCAGAAGATCGAGATCGGCGGCTAAACATTACGTCGGTTTCACCTCAAAAAAGGAGCCTTCGGGCTCCTTTTTTTGTCTGCCTTTTCGAGCCAATTCTGAGTAAGCCCCCCTCCCCCCGTAGCCCCTCAGGGATCAGCTGCAATACCAGTTTCCTATCGTCGATGAATAACTGATACTGTAAAGTATCCGGATGAAACAGGGAGATGGCTGATGAATAAAACACAGGGGTCCCGGACTCCCCGTGAAACAGAACCCTTGCCGAAAACGGTCAAACCCGCCCTGCTGTTTCTTCTGTTCCTGGCAGGGGTGGTCGCGACCATGGCGATTGCCGCCTACGCAGTCGACAGAATGATTTACGGGTAAATCCTATGGCAACGGCAATGGACAATCGTCGCTTCCCCCGCACCAGCCGTGAAGAAAACCTGGCGCTAACCTTGCTGCCCAGCCAGTCCGGCTCGCTGGACCCGGCCGATCGCCTGTATTTGTCTACCCACGATATTTCCCTGGCCGGCATCAGTGTCGAGCTTCCTGCTCCAATCAAACCGAACACGGATGTGGAGCTGTGGGTGGCGTTGCTGGAAGACCATGGCACTTACCACCTCTACGGCACCGTCGCCTGGTGTGCGGCCCCGGAAGGCCAGCTGTTGGCTGGGATTGCACTGGATCTGGAACGGGCAGATGGCCGCCTGTGGGCCGCCCACTTCGATGACGACGGTTTCTTCAGTGACTGAATCGCTGTTCCAGCGTGGCAGTCAGTACCAGCAGTTTCGTCCCACCTATCCTCCTGCCCTGTTCCAGTGGCTCGCTAACCAGTGCCCCTGTCGTGATCGTGCGATGGACCTGGGCTGTGGCAGTGGTCAGGCCAGTCGGGGTCTGGAGCCCTGGTTTCGGCAAGTAATAGGTGCAGATATCAGCCATCCACAGTTACTGGCTGCCCCACCCTCGTCGAGCCACTATCTGGTCAGCGTGGCCCACCGGCTGCCGCTGGCAGACGCCAGCCTGGACCTGATTACTGTTGCCCAGGCCTACCACTGGTTTGATCAAACCGCCTTTCAGGCAGAGGCGGAGCGCACCTTGCGCCCTGAAGGAGTGTTGGCCCTGATCAGTTATGGGATCTGCGAGGTTGCTGGGCTGGAAGGCATGATCCGGGATTTTCATGACGGCCCGCTGGCTCCCTGGTGGCCTGCGCAGCGGGCCCAGGTGGTTGCCGGCTACCCGGATGCCTCCCTGCCCTGGCCGGCACTGACTTACCCCGGCGACAGCATTACCCTCGACTGGTCCGCCACCGACATGCTCGGCTATCTGGACACCTGGTCCGCTCTCGTTCAGGCCGCCCGGGCCGGGGAGTCCCTGCTGGACGACTTCGCACCGAGATTGAAACAAGCCTGGGGGAAGACACAACGCACAGTACGCTGGCCCCTGCGGGTGCGGGCCTGGCGCAAACAGTGAACAGTGAACAGTGAACAGTGAACAGTGAACAGTGAACAGTGAACAGTGAACAGTCTCAGGCTGCAGTCTGAGACAACGCCATCAAGTCTTTTTCTGCTTTTTCAAAAAAAGGCCGCACCCACTGCGTGGGCGCGGCCTTTTGCCTTTCAGATCAAACCCCGCAAACTCGCGACGCAGTTAACTATTCACTATTAACTGTTTCCTACTTAGCTGCTTCCGGAAAGTGCTCACCCAACAGTCCAGCCAGGCGGTCCAGCCGTTTGCGGCGGCGGGCCAGGCCGAAGACGTTGAGCAGTCGGGTAGCCCAGGTGAAGGCGGTAACCAGGGTGTCGCCACCGCGACGGGGGATCACATGCACGTGCACGTGGGGCACATGCTGATTGGCTTCACGGCCATCGTTGACCACGATATTGTGCGCCTTCACCGCCAGTCCGGCGCGTTTCTGGGCCATGATGGTACGGCGAGCCAGGTCCATAAGATGATGGGTCAGGCTGCTGTCCAGTTGCTCCAGCAAGGGGGCATGCTCCTTGGGAATCACCAGACAGTGGGCTTCGCGGATCGGGAACAGATCCAGGATCACCATGGCTCGCTGATCCTCATAGACCACACTGGCAGGTAATTTGCCGTCGCGGATCTGGCAGAAAATGCACTCGCTCATTGGGGATCAGCCATGGCGGTCTGTTTGCGACGCTGACGCCACAACTCCAGCACGGCCGCAATCAGCGCCACCACCAGCATGGCCAACAAGGGCCCTCCGGCCCGCCACAGACTGACATCGTCCTGGGCCAGGCCATCAAACAGCGTCACCACCCATGCCGGGGCCCACTCATCGTGCTGGGGCGACACCGACCAGGGGGTCAGCAACAATGCCGTCAGCAGGATACGCAGCGGCACCTTGGCCCAGATTGCCAGCGGTCGGGTGAGCCACCACCAGACAAAAAGCACGCCTACGCAACCCAACAAATAGGCCAACCAGCCCCACATATACGCTTGTGTTGTCACAGTGACTCCCAGTTTGATGCTGACAGAGCGACCCGAAGTGGCGGGTAAAAGACCGCGCCTATTGGCTCAGGTCCATCCTACTCTATCCAATGAATAATATGCTCTTCCCAATCATCTTCGTGCACAAGCTGCTCGGAGACGACCCGCCCGGCGACGCTGATGCCCGCCTGCCGGACGGTCCCCTCCTCCCCGCTGATCAGCGGATGCCAGTCCGCCAGCGGCTGACCATGAGCCCGTAGCCGGTAGGCGCAGCTGGAAGGCAACCAGTCCGTGTTGCGGGCCACCGCCTCGGTCACCTGGATGCAATCCGGCACCTTGCGAAAGCGGCTATCGTACACCCGGCACTGACATTTCTGGCTATCCAGATAACGGCAGGCCAGATTGGTAAAGGCCAGCTCGCCGCTGTCCTCGTCCTGCAGTTTCACCAGACAGCATCGGCCGCAGCCATCACACAGCGCTTCCCACTCGGCTTTCGACAACTCCCCCAGGGGCAGTTCCCAGAAACGTGTGCGCAGACCGTTTTCAGGCATCCGGCCCTGCCGGTTTATCCGGGTGGCCGTCGGCCATGAACATGTCTTCATCCGGCGGCGGCGGCATTTGCAGATAGAACCCCTGATCACGGATCTTCTCCATCACCTGCGCCACGTCCGCCCGGGCAAGCGGCCGGTCCGGGGACAGGATCATGTCATTCACATGGATGGGGGTGCCGAATTGCTTGAGCAGCACCTCAGGGAGATCCTTGAGGCCTTTCTGGCGATCCACGAACAGATACATCCCCGCCTTCTTGCGGGTCTTGTAAATCGAGCAAAACAGCTTGCCCTTCAACATCAAAGCAACTCCAGCAGGGGCTTGGTCACAATCTCGTTACGCCAGCCGGTGAGCGGCTCGGGCACCTGGTCCGGGTGACGAATCAGGGATTCCAGCCAGCGACGGCGCATCAGCACATCCGGTTTCATGTTCATGGATTCGGCAATCTCGCCGACCCGTTTACGCAGCATCTTGGCCCGTTTTTTCTGCTGGGCATCCGGCGGCCCCGGCAGGGGCTCAGGTGGCGTGCCACGCCGGCCCGCTTCGAGCAGTTCCAGCAGGGTATCACCATCCCGGCGGATCACCTTGGGGTGCAGACCCAGGTCAGAAAACAGGCCCCGGTCGCTGCGGGAGGAGCGGGCCAGATCCAGTAGCTGGGCATCCTTGAGGATAAACCCCTTGGGCAGGTCCCGCTCCCGTGCCATGCGATCCCGCCAGGGAGTCAGCACCGCCAGCACCGCCAGCGCCTGCCCCTGTAACAAGCCGGCACCTTTCACATTACGCCAGGCCTTTTCCGGAGCGGTCACCGTCCGTGCCTGTTCGAGCAGACGCTGACACTCTTCCCGCCACCAGCTCTCACGGCCCAGATTCACCAGCCGATCCCGCAGGATATCGGTCACCTCGGGCAGATATTTCACATCGTCCTCGGCGTAGAGCAACTGCTCCTGACTCAGAGGCCGCTTGAGCCAGTTGGTGCGGGTAGCGCCCTTGGGCAATTCCACCCCGAGCAACATCTGCACCACCTTCTGGTAGCCCAGTTGCATGTCCTCACCGGTGAGAGCAGCAGCGATCTGGGTGTCCTCGATCACCGCCGGGTAATCACCAGTAAAGGCGGCGATGGCTTCCAGATCCTCGGAACAGGCATGCATCACCAGAGGGTGCTGCTGGAACAGGGGCGACAGCGTGGGGCCATTGACCTGCGTCGTGTCGATCAGCCGGATCTGCTCACCATCATGGACCTGAACCAGGGCCAGTTGTGGCCAGAAGGTGCGCTCGCGCATGAATTCCGTGTCCAGGTACAGGGGCGTTGCCGCCGCCAGTCCGGACTGCCAGGTGGAGATGTGGTCGCTGTTGTCGCACCAGAGGTAAGCCATGAAGTCGCCTGAGTCTGAATTGGCGACGATTATACGGGCTCCGGGCAGCCTTTTTCAGCATCGCAGGCCGCCGATTGGCCATTTATCCCCCCTTCGCCCTGATAACCGCCGGCAACACTGTGAAAATTTGCACTCAAGGAGCCGATTAACCGTGAAATATCCTGGCCTGCGCTCAATTTCCCGGCACTTTTCTGCTACCCTTTGCGCCGCACTGAAAACCGCACAGGAATAACCCATGAGCACGAAACTGGTACTGGTCCGCCATGGCCAAAGCGTTTGGAACAAGGAAAACCGTTTCACCGGCTGGAAAGACGTGGATCTCACCGATCAGGGCCGCGAAGAAGCCCGCACAGCTGGCGAATTGCTGAAGGAAGCAGGCTTTGAGTTCGATGTGGCTTACACTTCCGTGCTCAAGCGCGCCATCCGTACCCTGTGGACCATTCTGGACAATATGGACCAGATGTGGATTCCGGTGATCCGCGACTACCGCCTGAACGAACGCCACTATGGCGCCCTGCAGGGCCTGAACAAGGCGGAAACCGCTGCCAAATATGGCGACGAGCAGGTGCATATCTGGCGCCGCAGCTACGATACCCCGCCGCCGAAGATGGAGCGCGACGATGAGCGCTATGCCGGCAACTTCCGGGTATACCAGGGCCTCAGCGACAGCGAGATCCCCCTGTCCGAAAGCCTCAAGGACACCGTAGACCGTTTCGTGCCCTACTTCGAAAGCGAGATCAAACCGCAGATCGAGGCCGGCAAGCAGGTGCTGATCTGTGCCCACGGCAACAGCCTTCGGGCACTGGTGAAGTACCTGGGCGACATTTCCGACGAGGAAATCGTCAAGCTCAACATCCCCACCGGCGTGCCGATGGTGTACGAGCTGGATGACAACCTGAAGCCCATCAAGAACTACTACCTGGGCGATGCCGAGGAAGTGGCCAAGGCGGCCGAGGCCGTGGCGAACCAGGGCAAGGCGTAAGTCACACGGCAACGACCTGACGCAAAAGCCCGACCCGGGAAACCGGGTCGGGCTTTTTTGTTTCTGAGGGCAGATTAAAGCCGGACAGGCTCTGACAGTCGAGTTGAAAGTTAAAAGTTCAAAGTTAAAAAGTGCGCGATGGGTTGATTTTGAGCGGCCATGCCCGCGCCATTAGCGTTAATCGCGGGCACACCATTCCTGCCTTTGACAACTTAGTCCGCGTTTCAACTTTAAACTTTGAACTTTCAACTACGCTGCTCAGACGTATCCCGGTCGCTACTCTGATCCTGCCGACCCGCCTCCCAGGCAGAAGCCAGGACGGCATCCTGGTAGGGGTTGCTGGTCACCCACCAGGCCGTCATGCGACCCCGCTCATAGGCCATGTCCACGCTGTCCTCCTCCGAGGCCTCCGGCGCCCGCCAGCGGGCCAGGCTACGCTGAACCAGGCTGCGCACATCATGGCTCACCACCAACAGACAGGGCACCAGCAGCAGGCTGACCAGGGTGGCAAACAACACGCCAAACGCCAGGGACACGGCCATGGGAATCAGGAAACGGGCCTGCACACTGGTCTCCAGCATCAGCGGCGCCACCCCGGCAAAGGTGGTCATGGAGGTCAGCATCACGGGCCGCAGGCGGCTGCTGACGCCTTCGATCACCGCATCACGAAGACGCATGCCATGGCTTCGCAAGGTATTGATGGCATCAATCAGTACCAGGTTGTCGTTGACCACCACGCCACTCACCGCGATGACCCCCACCAGCGACCACAATGTCAGGCTGTAACCCAGCAGGAAGTGCCCCAGGAAGGCCCCCACCATGCCGAAGGGGATTGCCGCCATCACCAGTAGCGGCTGGCCATAGCCGCCAAACAGCACGGTGAGCAGGAAAAATATGGCAGCCAGGGCAATCAGGTAGCTGATCGACAGATGATCCAGGAAGTCCTGGATCGCCGCCTGCTTGCCGGCCACCGTCCAGCCCGCCTGGGAATCGGCGGACTCCATGGGGGCCAACACCTGTTGCTGCAGTGCCGCCATCACCTGGGCCGGTGACGTCACATGTTCATCTACGAAAGCACTGATGGTCGCACTGCGGCGGCCATCGTAATGGCTGATCATGGCCGGCACCTGGCGTCGCTGCAGGTCGGCCACTGCCGCCAGCACAGTGATCTCCCCATCCGGCAGTTGCACCGGCAACCGTTCCAGGTCACTGATATGGCGACTGTCGCGGCTGGCCAGACGCAACATCACCGGCACTTCCTGATCCTGTTCGAACCAGCGATCCAGCTCGATACCGTGGAACGCATTGCGGATCTGCAGTCCCAGCTGCTCCACCCGCAGGCCCGCCAGTTTGCCTTCTTCCCGCAGGCCGATATCAACCAGGGTGCGACGGGAAGACAGGTTGTTGGCCACTTCATGGACCCCCTCCATGTTCGCCAGGGCCTGCGCCGTCTGCGCACTCAAACGTTGCAAGGTGGCCAGATCCGGGTGGAACAGATTGACGTGAATATCCGGCTTCACCTGCATCAGGCTGGCATGGAATTTGACCGACAGGGCATCGGCAATGGGGCCATGCTGCCCCCGCCACAGACTGGCCAGCTCCCGGGGAGACAAGGCGCTGGTATCTCCGCCAATGGCCAGGGTCACCCGTACCCGGAAGCGGGCACCCGGGTCACGGGCATTGGAGGTTTTCTGGCGCACCCCCTGCTCGGCAAACACCGCATCCACGGTGACCGGCTGCTGGTCAGCCTGCAATTGCGCTGATAGCTTGCGGGCGGAGCCTTCCAGGGCCTGCACCTCGCGCAGCAGCCGCGCCTCGCCGGTGCCCCGGGGGAACACCACTTCCGCCATCACCCGGTCGCCCTCCACCCGGGAAAACAACACCATGGTCAGCCAGCCGCTGTTGACCAGGGCGCAGCAGAAAATAAACAGCCCTACAAACACCACCACCAGCACATACCGCCAGCGCAGGGCCCGTCGCAGCAGTGGCCGGGCCCGGTATTCCAGCCAGCGATCCAGCCGGCTATTGATGCGCGTGGAGAGTTGCTCGGACTTTCGCCAGATCCCCCGGGCGGGGCGGTCATAGCTGAGGTGAGAGGGCAAAATCCACAGGGACTCCACCAAGGACAGCACCAGAATGGCCATGGACACAATGGGGATCACCCGCATCAGCGCCCCTTCCGGGCCAGGCAGGAACAGCAGCGGCGCAAAGGCAATCAGGGTGGTCAGCACCGCAAACAGGATCGGTCGCGACACCCGCTGGGCGCCGGCAATGGCGGCCTCCTGACCGGCCATGCCACCCTGGCGGCGCTGGTGATCAATACTCTCGCCGACGATCACCGCATCGTCGACCACAATGCCCAGCACCAGGATAAAGGCGAACAGGGAGATGGTGTTGAAGGATTCGCCCAGCACCGGCAGCAAGGCACAGGCACCCAGCATGCAGACCGGAATCCCCAGTGCCACCCAACCAGCCAGACGCAGGGTGAGAAACACCCCCAGCATCAGGGTCAGCAACACCAGCCCCTGCAGCGCATTGCGCCACAACAGATGGGAGCGTTCGCGAAACTGGGCCGCATCGTCACTCCACACCTGCAAGGCGACGCCCGGCGGTAACTGCGCCTGCTGCAGATAGCCGCTCACCGCCCCGGCCACGTCCAGCACGTTCTGGTCGCCGACCCGGTAGATATCCAGCGCTACCGCCGGCCGGCCGTCCAGCCAGGCGGCCTGACTGTCTCGGGAGAAACCATCCTCAATGCGGGCCACGTCGCCGAGACGCAACAGATCGCCCTGCTCGGACTGGCGAATCACCAACTGTTGATAGGCGCTGGCCTCTCCCGGTTGCTGGCCGGTCTGTAGCAGCCAGTCACCCCGGTCGCTGCGCAACAGCCCCCCGGCAACCCGCTCCACGCTTTCACGGGCGGCGGCGGCCATACCTTCCAGGGTGAGCTGATAGCGGTACAGATCATCCCGGGCCACGGTCAGCGCCATTTCCCGTTCCGGCAGGTTTTCGATATCCACACTGGATACCGCATCATGATTGAGCAGCTGCCGGCGCACCTGATGAGCCAGTTGATAGAGATCCTGGCGGGACAGGCTGCCACTGAGCAGCAGCCGCACCACCCGGTTTCGCACAATCAGTTCCTGCACCCGGGGGCGCTCGGCGTCGCCGGGCAAGGTATCAAGGGCTTCCAGGCGAGTGCGGATCTGCTCCAGCACGGCGCGGGTATCATGCCCCTTGAGCACATCCAGCTGCACCGAACACAACCCCTCCCGGGCTTCACTGATCAGTTCGGTGCCCCCTTCCACATCGTCGATGGCGGTTTCCACTGGCGTGCAGACCAGGGCCTCCACACTTTCCGGTGTGGCCTGGGGCCAGGCCACATAGATACCGATGCGGTCCAGCGGCACGTTGGGCAGGGTTTCCTGGCGGGTGTGGGGGATGGCCATCAGGCCGGCCAACAGCAGGGTGATCATCAGCAGGTTGGCCACCGCGCTGTTGCGGGCGAACCAGGCAATACTGCGGTTCACAGCGCTGTCTCAGTGGCAGAACGATCCGCCAGTCCGCTGGCAGGAGGACGGGGGTCGATACGCATGCCCTCCAGCAGCTGCAAGTCTCCGGCCAGCACTACCCGGGAGGAAGCGGTCACACCGTCGTGCAGATACAGGGAGTCATCATCGTGGTGCAGTATCGCCACGGATTGACGTCGCAACCGCTTGTCCTCATCCAGGACCCAGACAGCGTTCTCGCCAGCCTGGGCTGCCCGGGGCAGCACCGCCACATTTTTCGTCGGCGCGCCGCGCAGCTCCGCCTGCACCAGCACCCCGGGCTCCAGGGGCAAGCCGTCCTCGCTATTGGTGACCTGAACGATCAGGTGCATCATGCGGTTCTTGTTCAGGCCACCTTCGCGGCGCACCACCCTGCCCGACCACTGGCCGTCCCGGCCGGCAAAGCGGCCACGCAGGGTAACGTTCACCGGCTCCAGGGTGCCTTCATCACCGGGCATGATGCCCAGCAGTGCCAGCCACTCATCGCGAACCGGCAGCCGTACCTCCACCTGATCTTCCTGATACAAGCGAGCCAGAATGCTGCCGGCCTGTATCTGTTGTCCGGCCATGGCCTGGACGGCTTTCAGGCGACCACTGATCGGCGCCACCAGCTCCGTCTGTTCCTGATTCCGTTGGGCCTGGCGCAAGCCGGCACGGGCCGAGGCAAGACGGCTGTTGGCTTCGTCCAGTTGCGGTTCAAAGCGACCCAGCGCCGAGGAACGCTTGGCGGATCCCGAGACCCGTGCCCGCGCCCGGGTTTCCTCCAGATGCAGCCGCGCCGCATGGACGGCGTTCTGCTGGGCAGTAACGTCCAGCGCAAAGGGCTCCGGATCCAGCTTCAGTAATACCTCGCCGGCCGTCACCCGCCCCCCGTCTGCCAGTAGCGGCGATACTTCCTGCACCCGGCCGGACACTTCCAGACTCAGCGGCAATTCATGACGGGCACGCACCAGTCCTTGACTGTGCACCGGAATGACCACGTCCTTCCATTCCACTTGCCAGGAGTCCAGAGCCAGAATCGTCTCTTCGCTTTTCACCGCCGGCGGTGACGGCGGCACCAGATACAGGGCCGCCACCGCCAACGCCATGGCCAGGGCGGCCAGCAGAGCCACCAACGCGCGCAGACTCACAATCCGTTTCATGCCGTCACTCCCAGTCCCTCAACCCAACATTGCAGACATTCGCGCACCGCTGACTCCGGGGCGCCCAGGGACGGGTGCAGCTTCAGCGCCAGGCTCAAGCTGCCATTCACAATGATCATGCCGTTGGCTACCGGATGGGTGGGACTCCCGGGGCCACAGCAGGCGAATACCGTGTCGGGAGCCAGGCCTCCTGAAACGAAATCCATCTGCCACTCTCCCAGGTTGGAGAAGGAGCCGCCGTGGCGGGCACCGTTGAGCAGACGGCCACATAGCCAGTCCACCCCCCGCTGGCCAATCAGCCGACCAATTCGGGCAAGGTGCCAGTAGCGCCAGTGAATATTGGCTTTCAGATAGCGACGAATGGTGTGGTCCAGATGAGTCAGCGAATCGTCACTGTCCACCGTCATGTAAAAAGCACTGGACAGATTCATATCCGGCTTCGCCATGGGCACCACGCCGCGCATGTTCACCGGGAAGCACCAGCTGATGGGCACTGCATGGGTCATCAGGGTTTGCACCACGGCCCGATGCAGGGCCTGCAACAACAGGCTGTTGAGAGAGACCTGCAGCGCCTCGGCCCGCTGCCGCAGGGCAAGGGTTTGCCGTGGCGTCAGCCATTCCACCAGGGGCGCATCCGCCTGCTTTTCGGCCGTGGAGGTGAAGGCCCGCCAGGGGGGGGATTGCGGCTGGCGTCGCTCCGGCCGTGCCTGCCAGCGACGCCAGAACGCGGGCGGCCGGGTCTGGCGACTGAGGGGCATGGGCGGCTGACGCACGCCCATGCGCTTGAGGGATTCGGCGATGCCGCCCACCCCGTCATGGTCACGGTGCCGCAACGCCACGGTATGGCGCTTCCCAGACGCCGGATGGATGAAGATAAACTCAATCCGGTCATCAATACCGAGCCGGGCACGGGCTCGGTACCACATGCCGATATAGTCGGTTGCACTGGCACTCACAGGCGCGCGACCTCCACGTAGGGCAAACGCCCATCGAGCTGGTCACGAGGATCGCCATCGTAGCTGACCAGAAAATGCTGGCTCAGCAATAGCCGACGGCGATACCGGACCGGTACCTGCGCCAGTGGGTCCTGGGCAAAGAACCCGCAAACCAGCGCGTCATAGTGGCCATGGAAGCGACTGATCACATCGTCGAGCAACAGCTGCAACAGCTCCGGGCGATTATCCTCGACCACCAGGCTGTGCAGTGTCAGGTAGGACAACACCCCACCCGGTGGCGGTAATTTCATGCCGCCCCGCAGCAGGCTGTGTGTGTTGTATAGATGGCGCATGACTCCCATGCCACGGGCATAGCCCAGCACCCGGGTCTGCTTGATCCCCTTCTGATCCCAGAAACCCAGCAATCCTTTCAGAACGCCACCGATCCAGAGACCGATAAAGTTCCGCGGGCTGAGCCCGTAACAGTAGGCATCACCCCGCACCCGGGACACATCCCAGTAGGGGAAAAACTGTTTCTGTGCCCCCTGATATCGCAACAGCTGGGAAATGGCATCCAGGTCGGCCTCGCCGGTCTGGCGAATCACCACGTCATCAGGCAATCGCCGGCGGCGGGCCCGGGTATAGAGCATGCTGGTTTCGATGGTGCCGGAGGGATAGTAGGTGGGCAGCCCGGCGCGGCCACTGGCCACGGTAGACAGGGATGCCAGGTTGTCATGCAGCACCGTGGTCTGCATCCACTCGCCGTTTGACAGTTGCTGGCGCAACTGACGAAACAGCCGGTGCAGGATCATGCCGTTGCGATATTGCGGCGCGATGCGCAGATCGTGGGCGTAACGCACCGGCCTGACCTGGCCGTTGACCCAAACATGGCGCCAACCCACATTGTAGACGGCCCCGATTTGTCCCTGACCATCCCGTGGCTCTGCCACCCACACATCCGGCTCTTCACAGGTCACCCGGGCGCCCCGAAAATAATCCGGGTTCCGTTCAAAATTCAGGGTAACCGCTCCTGCCTGGGGCGTACCTTGCAGCAAGGACAGGATGGCACCGTTATCTTCTTCCCGGGCCTGGCGAATACGGTAGCTCACAACGCCACCTCCCGGGCCGATACCGGCGGCTCACGGAGCCACACCGGCAATGCACCCGGCCAGTACTGCAGGGACTCCATCTTGATATTGCCTTCAATCATGCCCCGCTCACGGCACTGATGCAGGTAACGCTCGCGCATGTCCGGGCGAATGACGCAGCGCAGCGGTGCCAGCTGTTCCAGGTTACGGGCCAGCTGGTAGTGGAAGTGTTGCTGCAGCGCCGCATCAAGGGCCTTCGCCACGTTACCCGTGTTTGCACTCTCCCCCTCCAGCAACAGAAGGTACCCGGGAGTGCCGTCACCGGTATCTTCTACGGCCACGGTACATACCGGCAGGGTTTTCGGTGGCAACGTCACCTGCGACAGGGAGGCATCCAGCGCTGCCGCGGTAAGCTTCTCGCCAACCAGATCCGTGGTGCCGGCACGGCCGAGAAACGTCAGTGCCGGAATACCGCCTGGCAGCCCATCCACCCGCACCAGATCCTTGAGCCGGTAACGGAGCAGACCACTGCCGGTACTCAGCAGCGGCATCACCTCCTGCCCCTGCTCCAGTTCCCAGGGCGCATAAATGGTGCCATCAGAGGGGTCCTGGAATTCATAGACATGGCTGCGATAAGCCAGCGCGTACTGGCCCTGATAGGGAATGGTGACGACTCCTTCCGTGGCCCACAGGCCCTTGCCCTGAAACGCGGCCTGCGGCAACAGACCGTGCAACTGCCGGGCCCAGGGGCTTGATGCGGCGGTATCCCAGGCGCTCACCAGTGCCAGCGACGGCCACAGAGTCATAAAGAAATCCGCACTCAAGCGGCCATCCCACTGACGCAGTAACGCCGCTGCGCGCGGAGAGCGCGGGCAACACTCGGTATGACTTCCCTTCATGCGCTGGCCCCAGGAACCGCTCGCCAATACCTCCGCCAGTTCCTCTCGCCACAGGGCCATGGACTTGAGCAGACCCAGGCCAAAGGTGGGGCTCCAGATGGACATCATCGCCAGGGAGTCATCACTGACCAGGTAAGCCAGGGTGGCAAACAGGGAATCCTCGGAAGTCCGTGCCAGGGACACATCCTGAGGGACCGCCTGGGTGGCCCCGGCCAGCAGGCGCTTGCCCATGGACATGAGCTGAATATCGTCGTTGATGTCCTCGCGCATGTTGTCACGCAATGACGTGGGCACCCAGGACATGGACCAGTAATGGCGCCCCCCGCTCAGGCGGGGAAACTGGCGGTACAGGTCCACAATCCAGGGACTGATGGCGCTATCCAGTTCCGACAGAAACTGACGCGTGTAGGGAATCCACTTTATCGCCGAGGTGGAACCGCTGGTGGGCTGATAGCGAACCACCGGTGACTGAATCAGGGCATTGCCGCCGGACTCGCGGGCGCGATCGACCGGATCCCGCCAGTCGCCGTAGTCGCTCACCGGCATCTGCTCAGCAAAGGTTTCCCATTGCCAGTCTGCTGCGACACCCCGGCGCTGGCCGACCTCACAGGCCGCCACCTTGCGCAACAACAGTGCCAGCTTGTCTCTCTGAACATGCTCCAGGTTTTCCCGCCCGGCGGCAAAGCGCCGCTCACCCGGCCAGGCGGCCATTTTGAGCAAACGATGTCCGAACATGGTCACCCCGGTTTTTATTCGCAGGCCACAGCTGCAATTTGTGTTTTGGTTTTTCTGCGTTGTTTGCGCCACAGGGAAAACGGGTAACTCACCAGAAGGGAAAGATTGATTTCGCCGATACACGGTAATTCGGTACCGCGGTTCCAGGTTGGGTTACAGGTTTCGAAAAATTGAATTTTTTCGTTTTTCTGACGCATTTCTGCGGTAATGCCAGCCACATTGGATTTCAGATGGGTATAACCCTCACCGAAATCCAGTAATTTATTTTCTTCACAGTAAGCGTCGGAAAACAAACGGTCGCAGTAATAATCCACCAGATGAGCAAGCTCCGGATTCTTCCCGTCCGGATGCGGGTAGTAGGTATGGAAGTTATTCGCCATCAGCAAATATGTTTTATAGCCTTTTGATATCAGCAACCAGAAGAGCGGGCGGAACGGGTGGCGCAATTTCTCACGGATCATCCGGAAGAAGAATGTGACCTGTAAGGCCCGGCTACCCCAGTATTTTTCCTCTATGATGGTGTCGCCGCTAAAAACACCCTTTGCCCGGCGCCCACCCACATTCATATCCAGGGTTTTCATGGTGGAAAAACCAACCACGCGCTTGGTTGCTTTTTCCATCACCAGAATCACGCCGCTTTTTTCCACCATGTCTGTACAGAACACTTCGAGACTTACATTTTCGTAGTACCCGGAGTAAATCTCATACATTCTTCGCATTAAAGGAACTGATACTTTGGAAAGGGGTAGATAACGCGCTTTAAGGGTTTCAGTTTTTTCCCTTTGCATTTTTCTGCTCCATGATTATTTTTATGCACAAAAAAGCGGGGCTCATCATGTCCATGGAAGGTGACCGACTTAATAGTTAAATCGGCCATTTTTTTGTTAAAAAGGGCAAGCGGTGTTTAAAGTCCGAAAGATACACAGCCAAATGAGAGTCCCATCACACGAATAACAACAACTACATCAGGCATAATAAAAAATGAAAAACGATGGAATGGCACTCGACGTTCCTCTTATCTCTGGCCGTTATGCCCGCCGCTTTTTGCGGTTCGTACAAAAACATGGAATAACTGGAACGATAGTGCTCGATGGTTCCGGCATTGACAGCGACATGCTCGATAATCCCGACGCCTATCTTTCCATGCGACAAATCCAGCATCTTCTTCATAACGGCAACCGACTGCTCAACGATCCGACCGCCCCGTTCCGCTTTGGGCAGGAGCTGGATCTGCACGGACATGGTCTTTTCGGTTTTGCGCTTCTTCGGCAACGGGACTACCGAAAACTGGTCACCATGGTGGTGCAGTATCTGCGTGTTTCCCTGCCACTGATGGATATGGAAATACACTGCACTGGCGAACTGATTTCCATCCGCCTGCATGACAACTGGGATCTGAAAAAACTCAAACCCGTCGTTGCCAATATCTACATGGGCAGCATCCATGCCCTGGCATCCCTGGTTTGTCGAAAGTTCACGTTCGAATTTGATTTTGACTGCCCCGGCAACAGCCTCGCCTGGCAAAGACTGGCCGACGGCGTGGAAGTGAAATTCAACCGCCCACATAATCAGGTTCTGATGCCACTCTCCGGGCGTCAGGCAAAGGACGATGATGCCAGCGTGGCGACCTACCTGGCCGCCGCACGATCAAGGGAGCAGATTCAGGGCGACGCCAGCCTGAAGGTGGTCATCAAGGTACGTCACGAAATCATGAATTCTCCGGGTCGGGACAGCACCCTGGAGCGGGTATCCCAGAAGTTGGGAATGAGTCCCCGCTCGGTCAGGCGTCACCTGGGATTGGCGGGATTTGCCTTCAGCGGTATTCGCAATGACATTCGTGAAACGTTTGCCAGCCGCTACCTGTTGGAAACAGACATGCCCCTGGAAAAGATTGCCGACCAGCTTGGCTACAGCGATCAGGCCAGTTTCAGCAAGGCCTATCGGAGCTGGACAGGCCGCACCCCGGGGGAAGTTCGTCGCACCAGCCGCCCTGACCGCAACTGATGGAAATTGACCTAATCGCTCCGGGGCAAGGCGCTAGGGTTTTTCCCTTTCAGGATCATTCCCTCTAGTATCGGGGTTGCCTCCATACAAGCAATAACAAGCAGGATACACCCATGAAGAAGCTGATTACCGCCGTCACCACGGTTCTTGCTCTCACCGTTTCTCTGACTGCCCAGGCCGAACCGATTAAACGCAAGATCTGCGTCTTTGATATCGTCGGCAACGTTGGACCGGTCATGGGCGCCATGAAAGATTGGCAGGCCGCAGCCCTGGGCTGGGACCTGGAAGTGGAACTGATTCCCCATACCAACGAAGCCATTGCCGCTGAGGATCTCAAGGCTGGCGTCTGCGATGCCGCCCTGATCACCGGCATCCGTGGCCGTAATTTCAATAAGTATGCCGGCACCATCGACTCCATTGGCGCCATCCCCTCCATGGAGCACATGGAAGTCGTATTGAAGGTACTGGCCCATCCGCAAACTGCAGACAAACTTTCCCAGGGCTCCTATCAGATCATGGGGGTAGCCCCGGCCGGTGCCGCCTATGTGTTCGTGAACGATCGGGAAGTCAACTCCCTGGCCAAGGCGGCCGGCAAGCGTGTAGCAGTGCTGGAATATGATGAAACCCAGGCCATTCTGGTGTCCCAGGTTGGTGCTACCCCGGTGGGATCTGACATAACGAACTTCTCCACCAAGTTCAACAACGGCGTGGTCGATGTCATCGTCGCTCCGCTGGTGGCCTATGATGCGCTGGAACTCTATAAAGGCCTGAGCCCGGATGGCGGCATCATCGACTACCCTTTGGCCCAGCTGACCATTCAACTGGTTGCCAAGAAAGACCGTTTTCCCGCCGACATGGCGCAGAAATCCCGCGAGTATTTCTACAACAACCTGAACCGCATCACCGAGCAGCTCGACAAGGAGGCCGAAAAGGTCGACAAGCGCTGGTGGGTGCAAATCCCGGATGCCGACCAGAGAGAATACGAAGTCATGATGCAGGAGGCCCGCGACCAGCTGCGTGACCAGGGCTATTATGATCCGGACATGCTCGGTCTGCTGCGCAAGGTGCGTTGCAAAGTGGACCCGGCTCGGGCGGAGTGCACCTGACAGCTACAAGCAGCAAGCTACAACACGGGATAGTGTTGGTGGTGTTTGAAACGCAAGAGGCCGCGTCCAAACCTATGGACGCGGCCTCTTTGCTTTCATGCGGCTACCAGCTTCAATCGTGTTGTAGCTTGTAGCTTGTAGCTTGTAGCTCGCCCCTCAAAGTCCCAACTGCTTGGCGATCACCTCATTCATGATCTCGTGGGTGCCGCCACCGATGGAGAGGATACGGTTGTCACGGTACAGGCGTTCGACCACGGTGCCGCGCATGTAGCCGCTACCGCCGAACAACTGCACCGCGTCGTAGGTGACCCGGTCAGCGCAGCGGGTCGCCACGTTCTTGGCCATGGACACATCCAGCACGCAGTTTTCGCCGGCGGCAATCCTGGCCGCCACCCGATAGGTAAATTCCGTGCTGGCTTTCACATCCGTGGCCATCTCCGCCAGCTTGTGGCGGGTCACCTGGAATCCAGCCAGGGGACGACCAAAGGCTTCCCGCTCTTTCACGTAGCGCATGGCCTCATCCAGAGCCAGCTGGGCGGTACTGTTGGCGGTCACCGCCAGGATCAGGCGCTCCATCTGGAAGTTGCTCATGATGCAGTAGAAGCCACCGTTCTCCGGACCGATCAGATTTTCCGCCGGCACCCGGCAATCCTCAAAAAACAGCTCCGCGGTATCGGAGGCCCACCAGCCCATCTTCTTCAGCTTGCGGCCCACGGAAAAGCCCGGCGTACCTTTCTCGACCAGCAACAGGCTGATGCCACCATAGCCCTTGTCACCGGTACGCACCGCCACCGTGTAATAGTCCGCGCGCACACCGCTGGTGATGAAAGTCTTGGCGCCGTTGACCACATAGTGGTCGCCATCGCGCACCGCACGGGTGCGCAGGTTGGCCACATCAGACCCACCATTGGGTTCGGTAATGGCCAGGGCAGAGATCTTCTGCCCACCGATCACCTCCGGCACCACCTTCTGCTTCATGGCATCGCTGCCCCACTTCCAGATCGGCGGCAGACCAATATCCAGAGACCCCAGGCTGGCGCACAGCCCCCCGGACGAACACCGCACCAGCTCCTCGCAGGCAGCAATCTTCATGAACACATCTTCGCCGGTACCACCGAACTCTTCCGGGGCATTGATGCTCAGAATGCCGGCATCCGCGGCCTTGCGGTAAAGCTCGCGGGGGAACTCACCGGCTTCTTCCCAATCGTCCACGTGGGGCAGGATTTCCCTTTCCACGAATTTGCGAACGGTCTCACGCACCATCTGGTGGGTATCATTGAAATAATCCAACGCGCTCACAGGGCCTCCTTCTCGTAGCTAACCTAGCGCTTGCTTGGTCGCTAACATAACAGAGGTGGACCGCAGGGGGCCAGTCACCCGGCAACAATCCGCTTCACAGCATGATGGTTGTCTTTTTGCTGCCGTCGAACCCCACTTCCCAGGCAGCAGCCGCCTGCTGGCGATCCTCTTTCAGACCACACGGTCTCCCTAGCCGGCAGGCTTACGGGTATCTGTAACGGAGTAGCGGGAAAGGATTACTGGAAAGGGCGTCGGCCACGCAGAGCCTGAGCCAGGGTCGCGCCATCCACGAATTCCAGATCGCCGCCCATGGGCACACCCTGGGCAATTCGACTGACGGTGACACCGGCTTCCTGGGCCAGATCCAGCACATAGTGGGCAGTGGCTTCCCCTTCCACGGTGGTGCCGGTGGCAAGAATCAATTCGTTGATCTCACCCTGCTGCAGACGCTGTTCGAGCACATCCAGTCCCAGTTCCCGGGGACCGATGCCGTCCAGGGGGGACAGTTCCCCCATCAGCACAAAGTACTGGCCCCGGTATTCACCGGACTGCTCGAAGGCCAGCACGTCCGCCGGGGTGGCGACGATACAGACCAGGGTAGAATCCCGGCGGCTATCGCTGCACACCGGGCAGAGTTCTTCTTCCGCGTAGTTACGGCAACGCTGGCAGTGCTGCACCCCGTCCATGGCCGCGTGCAGGGCATCACCAAGCCGCCGCCCCTCTTCACGACCGCGATCCAGCAGCGCATAGGCCATGCGCTGGGCAGAACGGGGGCCAACACCGGGCAGGCAGGTAAAGGCGTGGATCAACTGGTCAACCAGCGGCGCATGCTTCACAGACGAAGGCCCCTCAGGGTTTGAAGCCCGGCGGGAAGGGAAAACCACCGGCCATATTCTGCATGTTGTCCTGCTGCTGTTTTTCCACCCGGCGCACGGCGTCGTTGACGGCAGCCGCCAGTAGGTCTTCCAGCAATTCCTTGTCCTCGCTCATCAGCGAGGCATCAATGTCCACACTCTTGACGTCGTGGCGACCGTTCATGGTCACCTTGACCAGGCCGGCACCGGATTCACCGGTCACTTCCGCGTTGGCGGCCTCGTCCTGCATCTTTTTCATCTTCTCCTGCATGGCCTGGGCCTGCTGCATGAGAGAGTTGATATCGAAATCCATCATTGTCTCCAAATTCGCGTCTGACGTCTGACGTCGAGCCCGCTTATTCCACCGTTTCCTTGGGCATTATGCTGTCTTCGTCAAGCCGTCCATCAAAGGTACTCACCAGCTGCTGTACCACCGGATCCTCATGCAAGGTCCGGCTGGCATCGACCAGCAACTCCTGACGACGGGCTTCGGCCATGGCTTCCGGGGTGTCGCCAGCCTTACGTTCGTACTCCACCTGGATCTGGATACGCCGTTGGAAATAATTCTCCAGTGCCCCGCTCAACTCGTCCAGCCGTTCCCGGTTGACCAGCACCTCGTGTCCGGTACTGATACGCAAGGTCCAGACCGGGTCTTCCCGGCTCACCAGCACCGCGTTGCGGGCGATGTTGCGCACCGTGCCGTCCAGGTCCAGGCGCAGCAGCAATGCGGCCCACCAGGTTGCCACCTCTGATTCGCTACGCGGCTCCGACAGGGGCGCCAGTGGCGGTTCGTCCGCCGCTTCCTGTTTCTGTGGTTCCACGACCGGTTCCGGCATGGGCTCCGGTTCCGGCTCGGGCGCTTCGGTCTCGGGCGCGGCCTGCTGATTCGAGGGCGACGGCGAAACCTGCGCTTCCGCCCGGGACAGGGCGGCGGAAGCGCCCCCCCCTTGCGGCACCGGTTCCGTTACCGGGGTAGCAGCAGGTGGCTCCGGGGGTGGAGCAGAAGGTGTTGGCGGTGCCGAGGCAGCGGCAGGTCGATCCAGCAGAGCCCGCAAATCCGGTTTCCCGCCGGCCTCAGCCGACGACGCTGCCGCTTCAGACTTTTTTGCGCCGGCGTGTTCCCCCCCGGCCGGCAACACTCCTTTGGGGGTAAACAGCACCATACGCAGCAGCAGCATTTCCAGTGCTGCGCGGCTATCCGGGGCATCCTGCAGATCCCGGCGGCCACGTACGGCCACATCGTAATAGAGTTGCACCTGCTCGGCACTGAGGGCCGCCGCCAGCTGGGTCATGGTCTCGTCATGACTGCCCGGCACCGCCTGGCAGACCGCCAGCTGATGAAGCTGACTGATCAGCTCGTCCAGCAGTGCCAGTTCACCGGGGCAGTGCTCACTGACAGTGGCCAACGCCTGCAGAACGCCTGCCGGGTCCTGCTCCGCCAGCGCCACCAGCAGGGTGAGCACGTGGTTACGGTCCACGGTGCCCAGCATGGCATTCACGGCCTCGCTGCTGAGCTGCTCACTGCCAAAGGCAATGGCCTGGTCGGTGAGGCTGAGGGCATCACGCATGGACCCCTGGGCCGCCTTGCCCAAGGCCAGCAGGGCGGGAGCCTCGTAGCGGATCATTTCCTTGTCGAGCAGGGCCTGCAGATGGCCGGCGATCTGCTCCGCCGGCAATGCCTTGAGGCTGAACTGCAGACAGCGGGACAACACCGTCACCGGCAATTTCTGCGGATCGGTGGTGGCCAGCAGGAATTTCACATGGGGCGGCGGCTCTTCCAGGGTCTTGAGCAGCGCATTGAACGAATGCGCTGACAGCATGTGCACCTCATCGATGAGGTAGACCTTGTAACGGCCCCGTGTGGGCGCGTACTGCACGTTGTCGAGCAGCTCGCGGGTATCTTCCACCTTGGTGCGGCTGGCCGCATCCACCTCAATCAGGTCCACAAAGCGGCCTTCGCCGATTTCCACACAGGTGGGGCAAACCCCGCAGGGTCGGGCACTGACCCCCTGCTCGCAGTTCAGACAACGGGACAGGATGCGGGCGATGGTGGTCTTGCCCACCCCCCGGGTACCGGTGAACAGATAGGCATGGTGAAGGCGATCCTGATCCAGCGCATGCATCAGAGCCCGCGAGACATGCTCCTGCCCCACCAGCTCATCAAAGGTGCGGGGACGGTATTTACGGGCAAGAACCTGATAACTCATAGCACTCCAACCAACAGGCATCGACACCGGTATTCAGCGGAAAAGGGGTGTCTCATGAAGGGCTTAATGCTAACGAAGTTCCCGCGGGGAAGACAGTGCAGAAGGCGAGTTCGGTAAAAGCAGCCGGGTATCGGCGGGAAGAAGATTGGAGGTCTTCCCGCCAGCCGCACCCCGGCACACGAGTCCACTGCTACCGTTGCTCCCTTCCGGGCCTGGCGGAGTTCACAGTCTGTCGTTGCGGGGGGACCGACGGGTCGACCATTACGCGCCTGCAACCGGGGCCGCAGAGCGAGGGCGCATTGTGGCCAAAGCGACCGGCCATTGCAAGATACCCCCTGCCCATCTGCCTAAAGCTTGATCAGACTGGCCGAGATAGTCCCCCCGGGACTACACTGAAAGTCTATGGTGGACGGAGAGTGTGCCATGACAAGCAGCAAGAAGATTCGCATTGCCATCAACGGTTTTGGCCGCATCGGTCGCTGTCTTGTCCGGGCGATCAGTGAGCATCCCGCCGGCGACCGTTTCGAGCTGGTCGCGATTAACGATCTGGCCGATTTTCACGTGCTCGCCCACTTGCTGGCGTTCGACACCACCCATGGACGCTGGCCACACTCCGTGCATTACGACGGCAGCCACCTGGAGATCAACGGCCACCGCATTCCCTGCTTTGCGGAAAGCCGACTGACGGACCTGCCATGGCAATCCCTGGGACCGGATCTGGTGATCGAATGCGCCGGCAAGTACAAAAGCCGGGACGCCCTGAAAGATCACCTGAAAGCCGGCGCCCCCCGGGTACTCGCCAGTTATCCGGTGGATGATGCAGACGCCACCGTGGTCTACGGGGTCAATCATTCACTGCTGGGCAGCGACCACCAGATTGTCTCCAACGCCTCCTGTACCACCAACTGCCTGGCGCCCATGGTGGCCGTGCTCGACCAGGCCTTTACGGTTCGCCAGGGCCTGATGACCACGATCCACAGCTATACCAACGACCAGAATCTGGTGGATAAGGCCCACGGGGATCTGCTGCGTGCCCGGGCGGCGGCGGTGAACATGATTCCCACCAGCACCGGGGCGGCAAAAGCCGTGGGCCTGGTGCTACCTCATCTGCAGGGCCGGCTGGATGGCCTCGCGGTGCGCGTCCCCACACTCAATGTGTCGCTGGTGGATTTCACCGTCACCCTGGAACAGGTGGAATCCCTGGAGCAGGTCCACGAGGCTCTGAGCAATGCCGCCCACAGTCATCTGCAAGGTGTCCTGGCGGTCAATCATCTGCCGCTGGTATCCAGCGACTTCAACCACCTGCCCTACTCCTGCGTGGTGGACACCAACCACAGCCGATTACTCGGCCAGCAACTGAAGCTGCTGGCCTGGTACGACAACGAGTGGGGATTCAGCCACCGCCTGCTGGATGTGGCAGCCTACTGGATGGATGCCTGATCACAGGCATCAGCATTATCAGCCCCGTTGGAGCCTTGCTTGCAGGACGAAGGGTTCCGTCACGCCTTTCGCCTTGTGAGCCAGGCTCCAATTAATCAAACGGACTGAAATGCTCCTCACGGCCGGCCTCTTCGGCTTCGTGACGATGCCCTTGCATGACCTTTTGCACCTTGCTGGCCTGCACCTCATCATCCGCGTCTACCATCATCAGGTAATCGCCCTGCTCCACCCGATCCAGATAGGGGGTGAGATGGTGGCTGCGGGAAGAGACCCCGCGCAGGCCACCCAGCCAGGCGCCAAAACAGGTACCAAAAAGCGTCACACCAATGATGGCGCCGGTGTCCAGCTGCATGCCCCAGGGGTCGGCACCGGCCAGCAGAAAGCCCAGCAGCAGGCCTATTGCCATACCGCCCAACGCACCCACAAAGCCGGAATGCATGATATCGGTTTCTTCCCAGGGCGTGGTGGTATGCACATGGGCCCGGGCCATTGCCGAGCTGTCATTCCCCATCACATGCAGGCGATTTTCGCCGATGCCCGCCTGGCGCAGATCCGAGGTAATCCCCTGAACGGAGGTCAGTGATTTCGCGAAGTAATAAAGACGTTTCATTGCATGCCGCTCCCTGTGGCTGATGACAATGGAGTTGAGGTTGCAGAGTTCCGGCCGTCCTGGCCGGGTTTAAGTACGACCCTGCGCTGATCCGGTGAGCATGATCAGTATCCGGTTAAGACCCTTTGGTTATATCGGGCCGATGCCGTCAGGCATCACCCCTAAATTAGCAAAAAGGGGCCTTATCGGCCCCTTTACTATGTCACAGAAATCGCGTCACAAAGTGCAGCGATTTAATTACGATTTGTTGGTGATTGTTCGCCTTCCACAGGGATGACGCGGGGCTTCTTTTCCTCGGGAACCACCCGGTTCAGGGTCACCGTGAGCAACCCATCGGTCAGACCCGCGCCGTCCACTTCCACGTGGTCCGCCAGCTTGAAGGTACGCTCGAAGGCGCGCCGGGCAATACCCTGATGCAGCCAGGTACGCTCGCCGTCATTCTGCGGCGGCAGACTGCCACGAATGCGCAGCTCGTTTTCCTGGACCGTGATTTCCAGATCATCGCGGGAAAAACCGGCCACGGCCATCACGATTCGGTAGCGGCCATCACTCTCGCGAATGATGTCGTACGGCGGGTATCCATTGGACTGATCTGCACGCAGGGCGGCATCCAACAGTTCATCGAAGCGGTCAAAGCCCACGGAATGGCGAAACAGGGGCGCAAGGGAAAATCCGGTATTCATCACACATATCTCCATACTCTTCAGCAGACCCACCACTGCGGCATCCACTGAAAAAAGGTTGATTGAATGGTGCGTGACAGGGAACCACTGTCATTCAGAATGCCAGCAAGGCTCCAACCGGCCGGGTCGTCACAGTGAAAGAAATGGGGATACTGGAAATACTTTCAAGACCCGGGAAGAATTTTTACCGCGCTCTGCTGGGGCGTCATCACAAAGCCGGCAGGCCCATTGAGGGGCAGTGTGGTGGCCGTCACCGGAATGCGTGTTGGCTGGCCATCAAAACGCACCGGCACCCTCACGCACAAACGCTCCCCGGCGGTCACCGGCCAGTCCGCATTCTGCCCACGTTGCCATTGCTCGCTATCACCGGAGCAAGCCCGATCCATCAACAGCCCCCGCACCGCCGGGTGATCACTGTGGAAACGCACCTGGCCGGTGACCGGAGCCTGATATTCAAAAGCCAGCACGGCCGTACTGCCCGGCGCCAGCACGGTGTCGTCCGGCGCCTGCCAACCCGGTTCCGCGATCACGCCCAGTCTCAAGGGGCCTGTGTGACGATCGGGGACGGCCCGCACCGGCCAGCGAATCTGCTCGCCACGCAGTTGGCCTGGCTCCCCATTGAGTAACGGCAGCGTCGGCAATCGCCACCCCTCGGGCAACACCAGCGACAACCATAACGTCTGGCCACGGCTTTGCGCTTCCGACAAACGGAACTGGAAAGCCCCGGACGCACCGGTAAGGGTGTTTTTTTGCCAATCGCTGGCCGGGTCCTGAAGGGTCACCGTGAGACCGGGCAAGGGCGACTCGTCACCCTCACGCCGCAGGTTGAATGCCTGCCCGCCACCGGCGCCGTTATCCTCAAACAGCACGCCGGTCAGCCAGTGACCGGCAGGGCGACAACGAAAGCCGGCCTCGGCCCCCGCCAACCGCAACGAATGAAACCCCGGCCAATCGCGCTGGCCCCTTGCCAGTCGTTGGCCGTCACCGCCCCGACCACCGTCTTTGGCACCGGCGCCCCCGGCATGCTCAATGGTCACTGCCAACGCATCGATGACCGGCAGATCCAGCCACAGAGTGCCACCGCTACCGCCACCCCCGCCCACTTCGCCGGCCGGGCTGCCGGGCAGACCGCGCAGGTCCAGGGCCCCACCTTGCAGGCCCGCGGCCCTGATCAGCAGCAGACCACCCCCGTCACCGCCCTGGCCGCCGTCTCCCTGGCGCCGTCCAGCGGCACCGCCGCCGCCGCCCAGCACCATGGCCCGTGGCGCGTCATGGCCGCCCCGGCCACCCCCTTCCTGTGGCAAGCCATGCTCCCCGGCGGAGCCGTTACCTCCTCCTCCGCCGTTGCCCAATCGCTGGTGGGCCAAATCCAGGCCATTCCCTCCACCGCCGGCGTTCGCCGGCGCACCGCGCCCCATGTCGCCACCGGGATACCCCTTGTCCGCTCCCAGCAACAGGGCCGGCGTACCGGCCAGCCCCTCCCCCTTGCTGGCATGGTGGCCATATCCCGCCTGCCGATCCTCAACCGTCGGTGCCGGATAGCGCCAATCTGTCGGCCGTCCCAGCGCGCCCAGCAAGGACAGCGCCGGGCCACCACGAAAACCGGCACCCGCCACCGACAACCGGTGCCCGTTCAGGGTTACCTTGCGTCGCACATCCAGCGCCAGTACCCCACCGGTGTGACCATCCCAGGGCAGAGCCCGGGCATCCTGCTGTAATGAGAAATGCTCGTACTGGGGAACCCGCACCAGCTGCCAACGACGGCGCCCTTGCTCGCCACTGGCCGGGGCATTCACATAGTGGTAAATAAGCCCGCCGGCCGGACCGCCACCTTCAATCCATACCTGCTGACCTTCCACCCGGTCCACGCGCACCCATTCGGCCACCAGGTCATGCCCCTGGAGCTGGCCATAGCCGCTACGGTTGGTGGTATTGATGGAGGCACTCTGCACTTGCATCAGCAGGGCCAGATCGCCGGCACGCAGTGGCGTCTCCCCCCGCTGGCGGGTCAGGGAAAAGGTGCGGCTGCCTGAGGAGAGCGTCTGGCTATCCGGGCCGGTGAAATAGCTGTTGAAGACAGCCTCGCTGCCACCCTGGCCATCGCGACCCGGGTTGGCACAGAGCGACGCCCACGCACCGCTCTGCCCCAGTAGCAGGACCAGAATCAGCGTGGCGGATCGAGCCAGTCGGCGGTGGTGTTGTTGCAGCGAAACCATCCGGCAATACTGTAGCGTTCCCGGGTAGCTGCCAAGACTTCGTGGGGAATTTTCTCGCTGAGAAACGCCACCAGGGTGCCGGCACGGGGCTCCACCTCGGTGGCCACGCCTTGGGCATCGGGGTCCGGCCACAGACGCAAACGCCCGCCCCACTGGCTTTGCCAGCCTTCATTCAGGTACAGCACCACGGACAGCAGACGGCCGTTATTGCCATTGAAGGCATCCAGATGGCGCTGGTAATAGTCACCCGGCCCGTAAATGGCAAAATGGGATTCCAGCTCAAACAGTCCCATGAACAGGGACCGGTTCACCGCCACTCGCAGGCTTTCCAGCTCCTCCAGAAACTGGCACTGGGCCAGGGTTTCCCCTCTTAACCAGCAGGTTCGGTCGCTGCGGATGCGGGTATCTTTCTGATGCTCTTGCCGGCGACCGATACCGGCCAGCTGAAAGGCACCCTGCTGGTCACGGTGCTGGGCCTCCTCACGCAGGGCACGGACCAGTGACAAGGGGAGATAACCGGGAGCAATGGCATAACCATGCTGAACCAGCCCGTCGATAAGGCCGTCCAGTCGATCGCCGCCGACGCCACCCAGTGAATCCGCATTGTCTTGCACCGCAGTGCCTCCCGAAGTGAATCGTTAGTGCAGCGCCTCTCCGGCACCGCTGTCCATCTCATCCGGCCAGATCAGCCAGTGATATTCCTGGCCCTCATCCAGCAATTGCACCGTGGCATCCACGGTGGCCTGGACAAAGTAGATGAACTGTTCGAAGGACACACCATGGCGGCTCAGCAACAGATCGCAGGCCACCAGCCGGGGCAGGGAATCGTCGCTCACATCCAGAAACAGCTTGATGGACGGGTACGCCATGTTAAGCCGGGTCAACTCTGCCTGCACCGCAAACAGGGCCGACGGACGCAATTCCAGCTCAGTGGTCAGCAGGATGCCATCCTCTTCCACGAACACACGGGCATCCACCACACCATCTCGCTCCTGCAGCTCGGACAGGTGCAGGCCGTGGCAATGCTCACAGATGTAATGTCGGATATTCGCTTGCTGGAGCCATTGCTTTACCCGCTCCGCATCCGCATTGACGACGCCTAACATGCTCTCTCCTCGCCTATTCCGCAGGGCGCGAATCATCTTCCATTGGAACACAAAAAGGAATACCCGGAGTCGCGCCGGGCGGAAAAGTCATGCCGGCACCCGTTTCGGTCATTTGAGCCCCCGGCCAGGCTGGGTATGATCGGTTCATCCATGGCCTCAGGACTCGAATAATGACAATACCGCATGTGGCTTTCCGTTCCAGTGATTCCCTGCACCGGAAAACCGATGGCTTTATCCGTCGCATGCAGGACGGCGCCACCCGGCCGGAGCCGCAAGAGCTGGAGGCGATCATGAGCCTGTTTATTGATGAAGCGCTCACCGCTTTCCTGACCCGGGCCGCCGAGGCGGCCCAGCTATCCCCCGGCATGATGAAAGTGGTGGGCATGACCACCCAGACCATCAACAAGACCACCCACCTGGTGGTGAGTCGCAGCGTCAAGAAACTGGACCTGCAACAAAACCGTGATGCGGCCAGTTACATGGATCAGGTCCGCCAGCCCGCCGCCGGCGAGGATTTCTGGTATGTGGCTTTCCCGGTGGATGAAGACATGGCCGCCCTGGGAAAAAGTCTGCCACACCTGTGCGAGGAGAATCCGGAAAAGGCGCGCAAGGAGCTGGTCCGCTACCTGCTGGCCCTGACCGATCAGGCGATTGAATGGTACTTCGAACGTCCCATGGCCCTGCTGCAATTTGGCCCGGTGCTTCGCAAAGTGGCAAGCATGGGGGTGGAAACCACCCGCAAGGCTTCACGCAGCCTGATCAACACCCTGGTTCCCAAACTGAACGCAGAACAGCTCAAGGCTTCTGCCGAGTTTCAGGCCAGCCAGCTGATAGCCCTTCCTCCCCGATCCCACTGACGGGCAAGCGGCCCGGCACCCTTCCCGGATCACGGGATGCCGGGCCAGTCTGCAATCCCTCAATCAATGTAATCCCGACAGAAACATTCTTTTCCTTTCTGCCCTTTTTGGCCAACAGAGTGCATCCCTTTTGATAACAATTACTTACATTGCTCTTGGACTGTGGTGTAAGTTCACCAAGTTTTTACAAAACTACTTATTCAACGGATTGCGCAGCAATAACACGGCTCTCTACTATCAAAATGGTATTGCATCACATAATAAAACGAGGAGTGAGCCGTGTCTTTGCGCCATGCCATACTTGTCCTGCTTCAAGATCAGGAAGCCAGCGGTTACGACCTCGCTCGCGAATTTGCTAACAGCATTGGGCTGGTATGGAACGCCACCCATCAGCAGATTTACCTGGAACTGGGAAAATTGAATGACCAGAATATGGTGAAGTTTCGCCATATACCCCAGGATGGCAAACCGGACAAAAAACTGTACCGGATCACGGAAGAAGGCCGCGACGAGTTGATTCGATGGCTTCGAAAACCCGCAGCCCCACCGCGCATTCGCGATGCCTTTATGGTAAAAATTGCCGGTGGCGCCCTGTCAGATTCCTCGTCCATCCTGCGTGAGCTGGACGACCAGGCGGATCTGCGTCGTGAACGTCTGCATACCTTCGAGGCACTGGCCAGGAAACTGGATGAGCAGGGCCGCGACAAGGATCTGTTCACCTACCTGACCCTGCGCCGGGGCATCCTGGATCAACAGGCCTGGCTGCACTGGGCTGACGAGGTGAAAACCGCATTAAACAAACGCGAGATTCTATCCACTTCAGCATGACCTCACCTCCACCAGCCGGCCTGCTGCGCTGGCTGGTGGAGGCCCCTCCCCTGTTGCCTTGCCCTTCGCCTAGCCGGGATGCCGGCGAGCTGCTAAAACGGGAATATCAACTCGACTCGGACCTGCTGGAGCGGGCCGCATTGCGGCTGCAGACCCATACGCCAGCACGACGACTGGGACTGCTATTCGAGCAATGGGTGTCTGCCCTGGTGGATGCCAGCCGCAATCTGGAGCGCGTCGCCAGCAACCTCCCCTTTCGCCACCAGGGCCGCACCCTGGGCGAACTGGATATGCTGGTGCACGACCACCTGGAAGGAAAACTGTGGCACTGGGAGCTGGCGCTGAAGTTTTACCTGGGCACCGCCCAGGCCTGGTTTGGCCCTAACAGCCACGACACTCTGGACCGCAAGGCCCGCCACCTGTTCGATCAGCAGCTGCCCCGTTCCACCATGCCGGAAGTCCGCGAGCAACTCGCCGAGAAGGGCTGGCAGCCAGACGGCACCGCATTGCTCAGCCGCGGACGGCTGTTCTACCGACAACACACCCCGAGCGACGGTGTGCAACCATACCCCGGTCATGAAAGGGGCTGGTGGTTGCCCAGTGACACCCTGGACGAGGGAGAATGGTCAATTGTTGAGCGGCCCTGCTGGCCTTGCCCGTTTATGTCGGACAAAAGTACCACTTTGATTGCGACCCCCACCTTGATTGACTATGTTGAAAGTCGTCAACGCCCTCTCATGGTGACCCAACGCCACCGTGACACTCCGGGCTTCATTGTTCCTGTCAGCTGGCCAAACACATGAACTTTCAGGCTCAACCCCAGGCACTGGTTGATAACCAGGGCCAGGTCGCCCAAGGCGTATTCCCCGACACCGTCACCACCATCAATGGTCGACAGGCGGATTACCGCACGCCCATGGGGCAGCCAGCGTCCCGTTACGCCCGCCATTTCCACTACAAGCAATTCCAGTATTTCGGTGTGATCAGTCAGGAATTGCTGGCCGGCTGCGCCCTGGCCCATACCGCCTACCTGGGTATGGCGTTTTTTTACATCTTTGAACCCCGCAGCGGTCGCTTGCGGGAATATACTTGGCGATCGCCGCTGGGACGTGAGCTGGTCATGTCCACCTCCCCGCGGCAGGGGGACAGTGTTTTCCAACGCCGTGGCGTGGATATCCGTCTCGGCTACCAGGATCAGGGAGCCGGCCTGAGCAAGACCCTGGCAGTGAACCTGAAGGATCTGTCACTGAACGTGCGGATGGATGAAGGCCCGGACTACCAGCCCATGTCCTTGTGCACCCGCACTGGCGTCAATGGCTGGGTCTATGCCAACAAGGTCGCCGGCCGTACCGTCACCGGCACCCTGGAGCAAGAGGGAAACCGGCAGGATCTGGCCGGGCTGGATGCTTTCGGGCACCACGATTTTTCCGCCGGCTATATGCGCCGCGAAACCTTCTGGAACTGGGCCTGCCTGTCCGCCCGCGTGGGGAAAACCCGGGTGGGGCTGAATCTGTCCTGTGGCGTCAACGAAACCACATTTTCAGAAAACTGCCTGTGGGTGGATGATCAGATGATCCCCACCGGCGGCGTGATCTTTGAATACAACCGGGATGATCTGATGCAACCCTGGACCCTGCGCAGCCAGTGCGGGCAGGTCATGCTTCGTTTCACCCCCAATGGCAATCATCGCGAACGGATGAACCTGGGCCTGTTTGCCAGCAATTTCAACCAGCTGTTTGGCCGTTTCGATGGCGAGCTCCGACTCAAGGACGGACGCTCCCTCACCATCGACGGGCAATACGGTTTTGTCGAGGAGCAGTACGCAAAATGGTAGAGAATAATCAGCAAAACGCGCCGGAAAAACGCCCCGAAAAATTCGGTATCCGTATGCGCCGGGCCCTCTTCTGGGTGGTGCAGTACTGGCGCGAACTGTTCAATTTCAAATTCGACAAATACATGATCATCCAGGTACTGCCCGGCGTTTATGGTATTGCCCTGGTGGCCCTTGCCTGTGGGCTGATCTATGTCTGCGTGGAAGCCTTTATGGCGTCGACCTGGCGCGGGCTTTTCTACTTTTTCTTTGCCGCCCCACTGACGTTCCTGGTGTTGGCCTCGGTACTGCGTGCCCTGCTGGAATTCTACATGGTGGTGTTCAAGATCTCGGAGCACGTGGACGAGCTGGTGGGCCTGAGAGACACCGTGGATCGCCTGTCCGGCATCGGTGACAGCGTGGACGAAATGGTGGCCGTCACCCGGCGCATTCCGTTCTGGCGGGTGCTATCCAGCAGCCCGGGCAAGGCGCGCTCGAAGAAAGCGGACCAGGGAGAAGAAAGAAAAAGCGCTTAGGGTAAGGACCGTTCTTTCTCCGGGAACGGCCCTTCGTCCTCTTCAGGAATGGGCGTCAAACAACCGAAGTCGCGAGGTAGGAGTCACGAGGAGCGAAAAGCTTTTCGAAACGCGTACCTCGCTTCTGATTTCCGCCCTGGAACCATTTCAGGGCCGTGTGGCTTCCAGTGCCGTCAACAGCAGACGTTGGTAAAGGTGCGCCCGGATTCCGTGGGGATCCGACAGGGACATGCGTTCCAGCTCGGCAATAAAATCGCTTTCACTGCCCTCTTCGAACAACGCCTTGCGCCCCAGTTTCAGGTATTCCTTCTGGCTGACCTTTTCCTTCAGCCAGGTCAGCGCCTTGAGCAGCCGCTGCTCCACCGGGTTGAAGTCTGAACCCAGCGGGAACATCGGAAATGCCTTGTCCGCATGGCGCTCGGCAATCTCCTGCAGATGCTCCGGGTTGTTGCGCCGATAGGGTTCCGGGATCTGATAATCCTTACGCAGTTTGCCCGCGGCCTGGGCCTCTTCCATAAGATCAATCTGGAAGCGGCTGTCAGCCACATTGAGCATGGCCATGACCACTTCCTCATCGGTCTTGCCACGCAGATCCGCCACCCCGTATTCCGTCACCACCATATCGCGCAGATGGCGGGGAATGGTGTTGTGTCCGTAACGGAAGACCACATTACTCATGGCTTCGCCGGCCCGTTCACGCCAGGCTCGAACCATCAAAATTGAACGGGCACCCTCCAGTTCATGGGCCTGGCTGACAAAGTTGTACTGTCCGCCAACGCCACTGAGCACCCGGCCGTCTTCCACCTGATCGGCCACTGCCGCGCCAAGCAGAGTCACGGTAAAAGCGGTATTCACAAAGCGGGCATCCTGGCGCTGCAGACGCTTGAGTGTTTCATCGCCGTAGAGATGATTAATGAAACTGATGTGGGTCATGTTGATGGCCGCACGACTGGCCGGGTCCAGCTCACGAAGGCGTTCATAGAACGCCTGGGGCCCCAGGAAAAAGCCGCCATGCATGACCACGCCACCAGCCAGCTCCTCGCCGAATACTGCCTTGAGGGCTTCCCGGGTAGCCCGGTCATCCAGGTCGTTGGCCACGCGGATATCATTGGGCAGCACCAGTTCGTCACCGTGCTTTTCGATATCACTTCGGAAAATACCGAACCGTTTCAGCTGACGGAGATGATCGTGATTGAGACGACGGCGGATAGCATCCTGTTCGCGCAAGGCATCCAGCAACGCCAGCCCGGGCTTGGCCGGGTTGTGCATTTCCAGCTGTTGCAGGGGCGCCCAGTCATACACCGGACGGCGGATGATGCCATCATCAATCAGCGTGAGCAGGCCATGGGTCATCATCTCGCTGCAGCCATAGAGGCCTTCACGGAACACCCCCATGCCCCCTTCCCTGTCCACCAGCTGTTGATGGCTGTCAGGCAGGGACCATGCCTCGAGCAAGGAGCGGTAGAGCGCGTTATCCTGCTCGCGCAGGCGCAAATGATGGACCAGCGCGTCCCCCAGGGCACCAATGCCGATCTGCAGGGTACCGCCATCCTTCACCAGAGTACTGGCGTGAAGGCCGACAAAGTGGTCCTGGGTATTCACTGGCATATTCGGTGTGCTGAACAGGCGCGTGTGACCTTCGGGGTCATCCAGCAGGATATCCATGTCCGCCAACCAGTCGTCCACCCGGGCATCGTTTTCCATGAAGGGGAGATCCCGGTGCACTTGTCCCACGGAGACAATGGTCTCACCGGCCTCCCGGCGCGCTTTGAGTAGAGGCATCAAATCCAGGGTCACTTCCGGATTACAGGAAAAGCTGTAGCGATCCGTGCCGTCTTCCTCCCGGTGCGCGAGCATCTGCGCCACCACATTGATTTGGCGTGCGTTGAGATCCCGGGCCACATGGGTGTAGTTACTGCTGATGTAATGCTGCTGGGCACTGTCGCTGCCCAGCATGCTGCCCGGCTGCACGAAGAACTCGAACACGCGGATATTGGCCGGCAACGCGCTGCGCTTCTGGGGTTTCAGGTAGGCCAACTCTTCATAGTCACCGAACAGACGATCGGCGAAGGGGTTGAGAAAACGCTTCTCCAGATCACTGCCGGCAGCGGGCTTGCCCAGAGACAAGGCCGTATAAATATCCAGGGACAGGGAGGGGTCTTTTTCCACCCGGGCATAGAGGGCATTCACAAACCGGTTCGGCTTGCCCAGCCCCAGTGGCATGGCCAGGCGAATATCACCACCGGTCTGTTTGATCACATAATCCACAGCCTGTTCGGCATTCTGCATCCGCTCTGTCACGGGAACTCCTTGTCACGTTGGTTCAGTGTCCGCTGGTCTGTGACACAAACGTCACCAGCACCACGCCGACCACAATGAACGCCATCCCCACCACCGCAGGCAGGTCTGGCTGCTGACGGAAAAACAGCGCTCCCACCAGCGCAATCAATACAATACCGACACCGGCCCACACCGCATAGGCTATGCCCATGGGAATGGTGCGCAAAGTCAACGATAGTGCATAGAAAGCAATGCTGTAGCCCACCAAGGTGACCACAGATGGCCATAGCCGTGAGAAGCCCTGGGAGGCGTTCAGTGCACTGGTCGCCACCACTTCAGCAAGGATGGCCACGGCAAGGAAAAGATAGCCCATCTCTGGTCCTAGGAAAGCTGTGTCAACAAGGTTTCCCAGTGTGCCAGTTGTTGCTGCGCAAAGTCAGCCTGTGGATGGCGGACAATCAGTACCAGTCGGGTGACGGCATCCTCGTCAGGCCATTGCTTGAGCGGGGTCAACTCGGGTTCCTGCGCTTCCACCCACTGCACCAGCAGGGGTCCATCCAGGCCTTCCACGCATAGCAGGCCCTTTACCCGGATCAGGCTATCGCCGCATTGCCTGGCGAGTTGCTTCAAGGCCGCCTGCCAGAGCGGCCATGACAGCCCTCCCTCCCAACGCAGGGAGGCGCTGTACAGCTGGTGACGGGATGGCTGAGTCTGCAGATGGTGTGTTGACAGCAGAGAGCCTCCCGGTGCAACCAGCGCAAAACTGCCCGTCACGCGGCAGCGGCGGGTAAAGGACTGTTCCAGCAGGTCCACCGGTGCCGGTTCCGGATAAATATGGGCAGTGGGATTAAGCGCTGTCAGTTGCGCCTGCAAAGCCGCCAGGGCTTCCGGTTCACACTGTGCTGTCTTCGACAGCAGCAAGGCATCGGCGGCATGAATCTGTTCCAGCCACTCCGGATGACGTTCCAGGCTGCGAGTCCCGGCCAGCGCATCCACTACCGTCAATACCGACTGGCAGAAGAAGCGTTTCTGCAACCAGGGGTCCTGTTCCAGCGGGGCGGTGACACCAAAGGGATCAGCGGCTCCGGTGGTTTCCAGCACCAGGGTGGAAAACGGCGGCAGCTCACCGTTTTTGCGGGCCATGAAAAGGTTGCGCAGGGTGCTCGACAGGGTTCCCTGTATCACACAGCACAGGCAGCCACCGGACAGCAGGGTCACCGGCACGCGGCTCTCGCCGGTGAGATGCTGGTCGATACCGATATCGCCAAGCTCATTGATGATTACCGCCAGATCCTGACGCTCTCTGAGCCAGCGGTTGAGCAGCGTGGTCTTGCCGCTGCCCAGAAAGCCGCTCAGGACAACAACCGGCAAGCGGTCCATCAATCAGGCCAGGGACCAGGGCAATTGCTGGCCGGCGTAGAACGGCACCATGGCCTCGCCGGCCGCATCAATCACCTCCGGCACGGACCAGGGCTTGCGCACCAGGGTCACGGTGTCGGTATGGCGGGGCAGCCGGTAGAAATCTGCGCCGAAGTGGCTGGCAAAGCCTTCCAGTTTGTCCAGGGCGTTATACTGTTCAAGAAAGCTGGCATACAGGGGTAACGCCGCCCGGGCGGAATAACAGCCGGCGCAGCCGCAGGCCGCCTCTTTCTTGTTGCGTGGATGCGGGGCGGAATCCGTACCCAGGAAAAAACGGTCATGCCCTTCCAGCACCGCCTGCTGGATGCTCTGCTGATGCTGGCGCCGCTTGAGAATCGGCAGGCAGTAGTTATGCGGGCGCACCCCGCCCACCAGCAAATCGTTCCGGTTCATCAGCAGGTGCTGTGGCGTCACGGTGGCGGCGGTCAGCTCGTTGGCCTCACGCACAAAGTTAACCCCCTCTGACGTAGTCACATGCTCAAAGACAATGCGCAAACCGGGAAACTGGCGACGGATATCATTGAGGTAACGGTCAATAAAGACTTTTTCCCGGTCAAAGATATCAATGTCCGCATCAGTGACTTCACCATGAACCAGCAGCGGCACATCGTGTTTTTCCATGGCCGCATACAGATGGGTAATCTTGCCCGGGTCGGTCACCCCGCTATCGGAATTGGTGGTAGCCCCTGCCGGGTATAGCTTGAAGGCATGCACGAAGTCACTCTTCGCGGCCCGCTCCACCTCTTCCACCGGCGTAGTATCGGTCAGGTACAACACCATCAGTGGCTCAAACGTCACTCCCGCCGGCACCTGGGCGAGAATCCGCTGCCGGTATTCATCCGCTTGCGCCACGGTATTCACCGGTGGCGTCAGGTTGGGCATGACAATGGCACGGCCAAACACGTTCGCCGTGGCTGGCACCGTCTCAGCGAGCAGATCGCCGTCGCGGAAATGCAGATGCCAGTCGTCGGGGCGGGCGATGGTCAGGGTGTCAGTCATGGCGTCACCTTGGGTCGATGTTTTTCGGGGCGCATAGTGTAGCGTAACTGGGAGGGCGCGCGGGTTGAAAATGTTTGCTCGTGACTATGAGCGGATCTCGTTAGCGCCTTTTTTGCAGGAACCCGCCTGCAGGCGAAATCAGTGAGGCGTCATAAACAACCAAAAGAGGAGCTTGCAGGGCAGCGCTGTGCCAACTGGAGGGCTTCGCCTTGCAAGCAAGGCTCCAACGAAAAACGCCCCGCAGTGCGGGGCGTTTTTGGATATATGGCGGAGAGGGCGGGATTCGAACCCGCGATACGGTAACCCGTATGGTTCCTTAGCAGGGAACTGGTTTCAGCCACTCACCCACCTCTCCGGAATGCGGTCATATTGTCAGTCTGGAATGAGGGCTCTTGCCGGCCTGTTTCCAAACTCGCCGCGCATCATAACGATTTTGCGGAGAAAATACAGCCCAAAAATCAGGCAGACTCACCGTCTGGTGATTTTTCGTGCTGTATACGCTGGTAGATTTCTTCCCGATGCACGGCAACCTCTTTCGGCGCGTTCACACCGATGCGAACCTGGTTACCTTTTACACCCAGAACAGTCACGGTGACTTCATCACCTACCATCAGGGTCTCACCAACTCGACGCGTAAGAATTAACATAATGATCCCTCCTGGGGTCCTTCAATTTCCGTGAGCGCATGCCGTACCCGGGGCTCGCGGGTTGTCGTCCGTGACGACTCCTTGGTGCGGGACCATTTACCCACCCCTGGTACGGGGGCGGTAGTATGCCTGAAGCGTATTTGTAAGTCTCGCCGTGAAGGGGGGCGAGACCAACCGGTCGTCGCCCCGTACCTACCTGGCAGTATGTGGCTGAGCCCTGCCTTCAGCCTGAAGCTGAGCTGTGGTTTCAGCGTGGATGCATGGCGCAAGAATTTGTTGTCACAGGGCATTTTCTGAGGAAGCGCCGTATCAGGGAATACGGCCGACTGAAGAAAATGTTCTGTGGCGGCAAAGGCTCGTGCCAGGCACCACGATGAAGCTACGGGCTCAGCTTGAAGGCTGATCCAGCTCGAACGCGGAGTGCAGAGCACGCACCGCCAGCTCCAGATATTTCTCGGCCATGACCACCGACACCTTGATTTCCGAGGTGGAGATCATCTCGATGTTGACCCCCTCCTTGGCCAGGGCTTCAAACATCTTGGATGCCACGCCGGCGTGGGAACGCATGCCCACACCCACCAGGGACACCTTGGCGATCTTGTCGTCACCAATGATTTCCGGGTTACCCAGCTCCTCAGAAGCCTTGCGCAGGGCTTCCTGGGCACGGGCAAAGTCATTGCGGTGCACCGTAAAGGTAAAGTCGGCGGCGCCGTCCTTGCCCACGTTCTGCACGATCATGTCTACTTCGATGTTCTCTGCACTCACCGGGCCGAGGATCTTGTAGGCAATGCCCGGAGTATCCGGGGCGCCACGCACGATGATTTTGGCTTCATCACGGGTAAAGGCAATTCCGGAGATTACCGGCTTTTCCATATCAACCTCGTCGTCGACGGTAATGAGAGTTCCAGGACCATCCTGGAAACTGGACAAGACACGCAGCGGCACATTGTATTTGCCGGCGAATTCCACGGAGCGAATCTGCAGGACCTTGGAGCCCTGGCTGGCCATTTCCAGCATTTCCTCGAAGGTAATGCTGTCCAGGCGACGGGCGTTATCCACCACACGGGGATCGGTCGTGTAGACGCCATCCACATCGGTGTAGATCTGACACTCGTCGGCCTTCAGGGCCGCGGCCAGCGCCACGGCGGTGGTGTCGGAACCACCACGGCCGAGGGTGGTAATGTTGCCGTCCGCATCAACACCCTGGAAACCGGCCACGACCACCACACTGCCGCCATTCAGATCGGCACGCACTTTCTTGTCGTCAATCTCTTCGATACGGGCCTTGGAGTAGACACTGTCGGTGCGCAGGGGAATCTGGCTACCCGTGTAGGAGCGGGCATTGATGCCCAGCTTCTGCAGCGCCATGGACAGCAGGGCAATAGTGACCTGCTCGCCGGTGGAAACCAGCACATCCATTTCACGCGGTGAAGGGTTATCGCTGACGCCTTTGGCCAGCTCGATCAGGCGATTGGTTTCGCCGCTCATGGCGGAAACCACCACGACCACCTGGTCGCCCCGTTTATGGAAACCTGCCACCTTCTCGGCGACGGCTTGAATGCGTTCGACCGTACCCACTGAGGTACCGCCGTATTTCTGCACTATAAGGGCCATAAAGTCGCTTTATCTGCAAAAAAGAGCGCGTAACCTTAGCAGAAACGCGCCCGGATTTCATGTTGAGGGCTGAGTCGCGGTCTTGACCGCAGCTTACGCCCCCTGCTCAGACACCCAGTTTTTCACGCTTTCCAGGGCCGCCGGCAAGGCGGCGGGATTGTTGCCCCCGCCCTGGGCCATGTCCGGGCGGCCACCGCCGCGACCGTCCACCTGCTCGGCCACATGCTTGAGCAGATCACCGGCCTTGAACCGGTCGGTGAGATCCTTGGTGACACCCGCCACCAGAGCCACTTTATCGCCATCCACGGCAGACAGCAGGATAATCGCCGAGCCCAGCTTGTCTTTCAGCTTGTCCATGGTGACCCGCAGGGTCTTTCCATCGGCACCGTCCAGCTGGGTCGCCAATACCTTCACACCGGCGATTTCCTGCACCTCATCGGTGAGGTCGCTGCCGGCGCCACTGGCCAGCTTCTGCTTGAGACGCTCGATTTCCTTTTCCAGCTCGCGCACTTTCTGCGCCTGGTTGCGCACCCGCTCGGCGGCGTTGTCCGGTGTGCTTTTCACCGTGGCCGCGATCTCACTGAGCGCCTGCTCCTGCTGACGCATCACGCTCAGGGCATGCTCACCGGTAACCGCTTCGATACGGCGCACACCGGCAGCGGCGGACGCTTCCAGGGTAATCCGGAACAGGCCGATATCGCCGGTACGACTCACGTGGGTTCCGCCACACAGCTCCTTGGAGAAACCGTCGCTGCCCATGCTGAGCACGCGCACCTGATCATCATATTTCTCACCGAACAGGGCCATGGCACCGGCTTCCCGGGCGGCATCAATATCCATCAATTCGGTAGTCACCGGGGTGTTGCCCAGAATCTGGCGGTTCACCAGAATCTCGATCTGTTCGCGCTGGGCGTCACTGACGGCTTCGCCATGGGAAAAGTCAAAGCGCAGATAGTCAGCAGCCACCAGGGAGCCCTTCTGCTGCACATGCTCCCCCAATACTTCGCGCAAAGCGGCGTGCATCAGGTGAGTGGCAGAGTGATTGCGCATGATGGCGCGACGACGCTCCACATCCACGTAGGCAGACACTTTGTCGCCCACCTTCAGGCTGCCGCTTTCCACCTTGCCCAGATGCACATGGGCCGCCTGACGCTTCTTGGTATCGGACACCGCGAAACGGTTGTCGCCCTGCACCAGGAAACCACTGTCGCCCACCTGGCCGCCAGACTCCGCATAAAACGGCGTGCTGGCCAGCACCACCATGCCTTCTTCACCCGCCTGCAAGGCATCGACTGCTTCGCCGTCCTTGAAAAGGCCAACGATCGCGTCGTCATCCGCCAGTTTCTCGTAGCCGGAAAACGCGGTCACCGCCTCAATGTTGAGTCGGTCGCTGTAATCATTGGCAAAGCTGCCAGCACCACGGGCCCGCTCACGCTGGGCTTCCATGGCTTTTTCAAAGCCGTCCATGTCCACGGTCAAGTCACGCTCGCGGGCCACGTCGGCGGTGAGATCCGGCGGGAAGCCATGGGTGTCATAGAGAGTAAACAGCACCTGGCCGGGCAGTTCCTTGCCGTCCAGCTCGCCGATAGCCGCTTCCAGTACCTTCATGCCGGCGGCCAGGGTGCGACCGAACTGCTCTTCTTCCGCCAGCAGCGCCTTCTCGATACGAGCCTGTTCGCGGACCAGCTCCGGGTAGGCCTCGCCCATCTGTTCGACCAATGCGCCCACCAGGGTGGAAAAGAACGGCTTGTCCTGGCCCAGCTTGTGGCCATGACGCAGGGCACGACGGATGATGCGACGTAGCACATAGCCACGACCTTCGTTGGACGGAATGACGCCATCGCAGATCAGGAAGCTGGCCGAACGGATATGGTCAGCGATCACCCGCAGGGATTTCTCTTCCATATCCTGGCAGCCAGTGGCCTTTGCCGCCGCCTGCAGCAGGGCCTGGAACAGATCGATCTCGTAATTGGAATGCACACCCTGCAGCACCGCGGCGATGCGCTCCAGGCCCATGCCGGTATCCACGCTGGGCTTGGGCAGGGGTTTCAGCTCACCGTCTTCCTGACGGTCGTACTGCATGAACACCAGATTCCAGATTTCGATGTAACGATCCAGATCGTCATTCTCGGAACCCGGCGGGCCACCGGGCACATCCGCCCCGTGGTCATAGAAAATTTCCGAGCACGGACCGCACGGACCAGTGTCGCCCATCTGCCAGAAGTTGTCTTCGTCCAGACGCGAGAAGCGCTCGGCGCTGACGCCCATTTCCTTCAGCCAGATATCCGCCGCCTCATCGTCGGACACATGCACGGTGACCCAAAGTCGGTCTTCCGGCAGGCCCAGGGTGCCGGTGAGGAATTCCCAGGCGAACTTGATGGCTTCGCGCTTGAAGTAGTCGCCGAAACTGAAGTTGCCCAGCATCTCGAAGAAGGTGTGATGCCGCGCCGTGTAACCCACGTTCTCCAGATCGTTGTGCTTGCCCCCGGCACGGACACAGCGCTGGGAGCTGGTGGCACGGGTGTAATCCCGGGACTCACGGCCCAGAAACACATCCTTGAACTGGTTCATCCCCGCGTTGGTAAACAGCAGGGTGGGATCGTTATGGGGCACCAGCGAGGAGGACGGCACCTTGGCGTGCCCCTGGCTGGCGAAGTAGTCCAGGAAGGCCTGGCGTAGTTCAGCACTCTTCATAGGAGAAATATTATCGGCTGGCTAACAGAGAGCGCCGAGTATACCGCCCCCAAGGCCCGGTTGCGATGGGAAGAAGACAGGAGCGAGTGACGAGTTTCGAGTAACGACGCGGGCCAGGATTGAGCAGGCCCGAAACGACCTCTTCGCGCACAACTGTCCGTGAATCGCGGCGAGACACAACCCCATACAACCAGAGCCAACTCGCGTCGCAACTCGGTACTCGTCACTCGCCTCTCAGCCCTGGATCGCCGCCGCCAGGCACACCGCCAGCACCATCACCAGCAGAATCCGCTTGAGCACTGTCGGGGATACCCGGTGGGCGAAGCCTACGCCCAGGCGCACGCCCAGCAAGGTGCCGGCCGCCACCAGCAGGCCGGGCAGCCAGGCCACCTGGTCCCGGGCCACAAAAATGCCCAGCGCCAGCACGGTGAAACTGCCGGTGATGGCCAGCTTGAGCGCGTTGCCGCGGAGCAGGTCATAACGCAACTGTCCCACCAGAACGGCAATCAACACAAACCCTACCCCTGCCTGCACAAAGCCCCCATAGGCACCACAGAAGAACAAGCCGAGCCAGCCGGCTACAGAGTCGTTGGGTTGCAGTGGCACTTCATTCTCAGCCGGTGACATCTGGTTGGGTTTGAACACCATGATCAGGGCCACCACCACCAGGGTAGTCAGCAATACCGGTTTGAGGATGCTCTCCGGCAAATAGGACGCTGCCAGCGTGCCAACCAGGGTACCCAGCAGACAGGGCACCAGAATGGCCGGCAGCGGTTTGAACGGCATGGTGCCGCGCTTGTTGAACTGCCGCACCGCCTCCACGCTCTGTATCAGCACCCCCACCCGCATGGTGCCGTTGGCCAATGCCGCACTCATGCCACTGAGCATCAGCAACGGTAGGATCAACAAGCCACCGCCCCCGGCCAGGGTATTGATAAACCCGGCCAATACACCGGCACCCAGCATGGCCGCCGCCAGCCAGGGATCAGACAGGTATTCCATGGGAGATCTCACACAAGACGCAAAAGCGAAGGATACGCCTTGAACCGAATTCAAACCAAGCGGCAAATTACCGAGGGATCCGCTTCTTCACACAAACCGGCCCCGTTGGAGCTTTGCTCGCAAAGCGAAGACTTCAGCAGGCACCGGGATTCATTCTCCCCTTCGCCTTGCGAGCAAGGCTCCAACGAAGTAAGGAATGCAGTGATGGGGAACACGAAGTGAAGGACGTACTACAGCTCATCCTCCGGAGAACACTCCAGTGCAGCAAAACTCTGTTCGGCGTCGAAACCCCGCTGTTGCAGGAAACGCAGCTGGCGGGCTTTCTCTTTCTGGTCCTTGCCCGGGTACTGACGAAAGCGCCGGGCCCGCACCTCCCGGGCCAGGGCAAACCAGTCCACCTCTGCCGCCTCCAGAGCCTGGGCGATCAGTTCATTGTCCACGCCCTTGAGTTGCAGCTCCTGACGGATTCGCAGAGCGCCCTGCCCCCGCTCGATCCTGGAACGCACAAAAAAACCGGCAAAGCGCCGGTCGTCGATAAAGCCATGTTCTTCACACCAGGCCATCACCGTGTTCAGCGCCGGATGCTCACCCACCTTTTGACGCAGCTTGGTCTCCAGCTCGCGGCGGGCGTGATCCCGACGCGCCAGCAGGCCCACGGCCCGCTGGCGCAATTCGGATTCAGTGAGCGGTTCACTCATTACCGACTTCAGCTTCCTCTTCCTTGGTAGCCGGCGCCTCAGTGGGATCCGGCAGCAAGCGCGCACGGATTTCCTGCTCGATTTCCTCGGCAATGGCCGGATTCTCCCGCAGGAAGTCACAGGCATTCTGTTTGCCCTGACCGATCTTGTCGCCCTTGTAGGCGTACCAGGCACCGGACTTGTCTACCAGGCCCTGTTGTACGCCCAGGTCCAGCACTTCACCCAGCTGGTTGATCCCCTGGCCGTAGAGAATCTGGAATTCGGCCTGACGGAACGGCGGCGATACCTTGTTCTTCACCACCTTGACCCGGGTTTCGTTACCGGTGACTTCATCACCCTGCTTCACCGCACCGATACGACGGATATCGAGGCGCACGGAGGAGTAGAACTTGAGGGCGTTACCGCCGGTGGTGGTTTCCGGGTTACCGAACATCACACCGATCTTCATACGGATCTGGTTGATGAACACCACCAGGGTATTGGCATTTTTCACGTTACCGGTGATCTTGCGCAGGGCCTGGCTCATCAGGCGGGCCTGCAGGCCCACGTGGGCATCGCCCATCTCGCCTTCGATTTCCGCCTTGGGCACCAGGGCCGCCACGGAATCCACGATCACCACGTCCACGGCGCCGGAACGTACCAGCATGTCGGTGATTTCCAGCGCCTGCTCGCCGGTGTCGGGCTGGGACACGATCAGGTCATCCACGTTGACACCCAGTTTCTCCGCGTAGTCCGGGTCCAGCGCGTGCTCCGCATCCACGAAGGCACAGGTGGCGCCTTTTTTCTGCGCCTGGGCAATCACGCTGAGGGTCAGGGTAGTTTTACCGGAGGATTCCGGCCCGTAGATTTCCACGATACGCCCTTTCGGCAGACCGCCAATTCCCAGAGCGATGTCCAGCCCCAGAGAGCCGGTGGAAATGGACGGCATGCGCTCGCGCTTGCGATCGCCCATGCGCATGACGGAACCCTTGCCGAATTGACGCTCGATCTGTGACAGCGCCGCAGACAGCGCCTTACCTTTATCGCTCATGTGACCCCTCTCCGTTAACTGGTGCGTCATTCATTGACGGCGACCGTATTGTGCCTTGCCGTATCTGGCCTTTTAGCCAGCACTGACAATATGGACAGTATTATGAACAGCTATTGCGGCTCATTGCAACCCCGGCAACCGGGACCGCTTGCAGGCTGATGCGTTGTTGCCATCATCAGTGCGGTAAATCGTTGATTTTCCATGCCCATGGCCTTGTCTGAAGCATCGTCGATGCCCGGCAAGGTAGGCGTGAAAGGTGTCACCCGGCGCTCAAGGCCCGGTGAATGATGACGATTGTGGCGACTTCAGGCGCGCATTCAAGCCCCGAATGGCTTCCACAATCGTCTGCTGACGGACGGCATCCCGGTCACCGGAAAAATGAAAACACTGCGCCTCGGCCTGTCCATTGTGGTGCCCCCAGGCAATCCATACCGTCCCCACGGGCTTGTCAGGAGAGCCGCCCTCCGGCCCGGCGATGCCGGTGACGGCCATGCTTACCTGTCCTCGGGAATGCCTTACCGCACCCAGCGCCATCTCCAGTGCGGTGTCTTCACTGACCGCGCCGGTACGCTCCAGGGTGGCGCTCTGCACCCCGAGCATCTCCTGCTTGGCCTCATTGGAATAAGTCACAAAACCCCGCTCGAACCAGCGGGAAGACCCGGCAAGGGCTGTCAACGCCTGGGCAATGCCGCCCCCGGTGCAGGATTCCGCCGTAACGACCATGATCGATTGCTGGATCAGCTGCTCTGCCAGTTGCCGCACGGCCTGGGCGATGTCGTCGTGATGCACGGTGTCTCCGAATATAATCCTGCCAGCGAACCCGCAAGATACCACCGCCGACCCGTACCGCCCAAGGCGCTATTCCAGCTCGGCCAACGAGGCCTCGAAATAATCCAGGAAGCGCTGGATATGCGGCAGGGTGTCACGGCAGCCGATCACCCCGAACTCCAGACTGTCCTTGTAACTGACCACGGTGATATTCAGCGCATACCCGTGCAGCACCAGGGATACCGGGTAGGAGGCCAGCAACTCCGCTCCATTGAAGTACAAGGTGTCTTTTGGCCCCGGCACGTTGGAGATCACCAGGTTGAACATGGGGCTGACCCGGCCCGACAGGCCCGTCACCTGCCCCAAGGAGAGAGGCATGTTGGTCATCACCGTATAGGCGTCGATATCCGACTTCTGCATCTCACCCAGCCGGGTCTTCACCGCCTGCATGGATTCCTGGATGGCGACCAGGCGGCCCAGCGGGCTGGCAATGTGGGTGGCCAGGCTTACCTGTACCGTGGTGATGGCATTGCCACCGCCTTCGGCCTGGTCCGCGCTGCGCAGGGACACCGGCACCTGGGCCACCAGCGGCTCGGCGGGCAAGGCATCCAGCGTTTCCAGGTAACGGCGCATGGCGCCACCACACATGGCCAGAAAAATATCGTTGACGGTGCCGTTGTGTTTTTTTGCCGCGGCCTTGATGCGCGGCAGCGACCAGGACTGGGCGGCGAACCGGCGGGCACCGGTAACGCGACGATTGAGCACCGTCTTGGGGGCCCGGTAGATGGTTTTCACATTACTGTCTTTGGGCAGACGCAACAGATCCACCAGTTGCCCGGCACCCCGGCGCACACTGCCCGCCCCATCCAGCACCCCAGCCTTGGCAGCCACTGCCACGCTTTTCTTGCGGGGTTTCTTGCGCTTGTCCCATTCCCCGGACCAGGGCGCCGGCAGATTTTCATCGGCGCTGCTGGCCATCCGCGACTGCATCAGGTGCATGCCGGCCATGCCGTCCACCATGGAATGGTGCATCTTGGTATAAAGGGCGAAGCGGTTGCCCTCCAGGCCTTCGATCAGATAGCTCTCCCACAGGGGCCGCCCCGGATCCAGACGCTGGGCATGCAGCCGTGACACCAGCGCCAGCAACTCCCGCACCCGGCCAGGGCGCGGCAAAGCGGAGTGGCGTACGTGGTAATCAATGTCAAAATTCCTGTCCTCCACCCAGGCCGCATCCAGTCGACCGGGCAGCCGTGACTGGATCTTCTGGCTGAAGGGCCGGCACACCCCATCCACTTCCACCATGAAGCGGTAAACGCTTTCCATGTAGTCGCTGGGGGCATCCTCCGGTATCGCAAACAGGGCCAAGCCGCCCACATGCATGGGGGTTTCCCGGGTTTCCATCATCAGCCAGCCGGAATCCATAATGGATAATTTTCGCGCCATCCCGATCTCCTTATTGTTATGGGCCACGGTCGATACTGGTGCCGTGACGATCAACTGCCAATAGCCAAATCATCCATATTCATGGCGAAACAGCATTATGAGATTCGTTGCGTTTGGTTATTTGGCATGGCCGTCAGCGCCCTGCCCTGTCCTCCCGACGCGCTGGTTCACAGCACGCTGGACAAAATAACCGGCTCTGCTAATCTCACTCCATGAATCTCGTTCGCCCTACTACTGCTGTCACTGACGGCTTCATGCCTTATTCCACTGCCGGCGCTTTCGCGCAGGTTGCGAGCACCCCTGCCTTTCTCTCCTGACGCCGAACATCCGATGACACACCGGGGTTCGGCGACCCGGCAAAACCACTGTTAACACCGTCAGGAGAACACCATGAACACACTACCCCCTATTACCGTCAGTACCACAGACCGTGACCGCCTGTTTGCCGTGCTGGATAACTTCAAGGGCGACTCGGACCAGATCGATTACCTTTACGATGAACTGGCCCGGGCCAATATTGTGGAGGCGGGCGCCATGCCGGAGGACGTGGTTACCCTCGGCAGCCGCCTGCGGTTTCGCAATGTTGCCACCGGCAGGGAGCATGAAAGAGTGCTGACCCTGCCCCACGAAACACAGACCGTCAGCGACGCCATTTCCATTCTGACCCCTGCCGGTGCGGCCCTTTTAGGCCTGAAGGTAGGTGGCGAGATACGCTGGCCGCACCAAGGCCATTTTTTGCGTTTACAGCTGCTGTCCGTAAGCCGGACATAACGCCGGATAACCATTCCACAGTTTGATACGCTCTCACACTGACTCACTCACACAACAACACAAGGACTGCTCATGAAGATGGAAACCCTTGCAGTACGTGCCGGCTTTCAGGTGGATCCCACCACCAAGGCAGTGGTGACACCGATCTACCAGACCACGTCCTATGCCTTCGACAATACCCAGCATGGGGCGGATCTGTTTGATCTGAAGGTACCCGGGAATATTTACACCCGCATCATGAACCCCACCAATGCGGTGCTGGAGGAACGGGTCGCGGCCATGGAAGGCGGCGTGGGCGCGCTGGCAGTGGCCTCCGGCATGGCCGCCATCGAATATGCGCTGGAAACCATCACCGAAGTGGGCGACAACATCGTCACCACCAGCAAACTCTATGGTGGCACCTACAACTTCTTTGCCCACAGCCTGCCGCGCCGGGGCATTGAAGCCCGCTTTGTCAGCCACGATGATTTTGATGCCCTGGCTGCCGCCATTGATGACAACACCAAGGCCGTCTTCTGTGAGTCCGTGGGTAACCCGGCCGGCAACATCGTCGACATCGCCCGCCTGGCCGAGGTGGCCCACCAGGCCGGTGTGCCGCTGATCGTCGACAACACCGTGGCCACACCCTATCTGTGGCGGCCCATCGAACACGGTGCGGATATCGTGGTCCACTCGCTGACCAAATACATGGGCGGGCACGGCAACTCCGTGGCCGGGGTAATTGTGGATTCCGGGAAATTCCCCTGGACCAAACACAAGGCGCGTTTCCGGGTATTGAATGAGCCGGATCCGTCCTACCACGGTGTGGTCTATACCGAAGCCCTCGGTGAAGCCGCCTTCATCGGCCGTGCCCGAGTGGCACCATTACGCAACACCGGTGCGGCCCTGAGCCCCATGAATACCTTCCTGATCCTGCAGGGCATTGAAACCCTGCCGCTGCGCATGGATCGTCACTGTGAAAACGCCCAGAAGGTGGCCGAGTTCCTGCGTGACCACCCCCAGGTCAACTGGGTGAACTACGCTGGCCTGCCGGAAAGCCCGGACAATGCGCTGGCACAGAAATATATGAACGGCCGCGCGTCCGGCATTCTCAGCTTCGGCATCGAGGGCGGCCAGGAAGCCGGGGCGCGATTCATCGACGCCCTGCAACTGATCCTGCGCCTGGTGAACATTGGCGATGCCCGCTCCCTGGCGTGTCACCCGGCCTCCACCACTCACCGGCAGCTGGATGACAAGGAACTGGCCAACGCCGGCGTCAGCCGCGAGATGGTGCGCCTGTCCATCGGTATCGAGCACATTGACGATATCCTGGCAGACATCAGCCAGGCCCTGGACGCTGCACGCTAGAAAGGGGCATAACAAGCACATTCACAGCCCCCCCCCGTTGGCGCTTTGCTCGCAAAGCGCCAACGGCAACCATACCGGCTTTGCCCCCAGCCCGACGATCGGCCTAATGGCTACAACAGAAGATCGTCGCCGATCGGGTGATACACCGACGCACTGTCAATCAGGGAACGGGCCGTCAGCGATTCCACCCCATAAACCTCTGTCCGCACACCGGGGTCAGCATTGATCCGCTCCAGCAGCACATCAAAATCGCCATCACCGGATAGCAACACCACGGTATCCACCTGCGGCGCCAGGGTCATCACATCCACGGCGATACCCACATCCCAGTCCCCTTTGCTGGAACCATCACTGCGCTGGATATAGGGCTTAAGCTTTACGGTAAAGCCAATGTGCTTGAGGGCATCCTGAAATTTGGTCTGGCCGTCATCGCCACGATGGGTGGCATAGGCCATGGCGCTGACAACCTCCCCCTGACTACAGAGCTGTTCCCACAATGCGCGATAATTGAACTGTCGCCCAAAAGCCTGGCGAGTGGTGTAGTAAATATTTTGAACGTCGGCAAAAACGGCGATGCGGGACATTATGTCCCTCCGGATTATTGTTGTTGCATGGTGAGAATAAAGGCTTTTCGACACGCTGGGCAGCAAACTCTCTTTGTATCACCCGGTCCCTGAAAAGCATTGTATTCATGCATGATGAGGTGATTACCTTGCCCCGGCATCGCGGTATAGCACAATGAGGATTTTCAACCATTCAACAGGCAAGCAGATCATACATATCGGGTTGCGCCTGAATGGCGTCACGTTTCAAGAATTTTTACCGGGGCTTTTCTTTTTCGACAAACAAGCCGGTCATTAAACGGACATCACAGACGTGAGCCGGAATCATTCCTCATCAAAGGACTCATAGAATTCCACAAGACTGTCAATCAGGGTTCTCACCGCGGGGAGGACACCCCGCCGTGACGGGAACACCACATGGATGATATCCCGATGTAACGCCCAGTGGGGCAGAACCCGCACCAGCTCACCGCGCTCCAGTTGTCTTTGCACCGTCAGTATGGGCAGCTGCACCACCCCAACTCCCGCCATGGCCGCACGGCGCAGGGCGATCATGTCCGTGGTCACAAAACGGGGCTGGTGAAAAACACTGATCTGGCTGCCGTCCTCGCCCCGTAACTCCCAGCGAAAATCCGGCCGCGGCGAACCCAGCCCCAGGCTGGGCCAAAGCTCCAGTTCTCGTGGATGGCACGGCATACCGAATTGCGCTACCAGCTCCGGGCTGGCAACCAGGGCAAGCCCCCTGTCGGATAGCACCCGCAGCCGCAAATCGCTGTCCTGCAGCGGGGGTGGGCGCACCCGAATGGCCACGTCCACCCCTTCATTGATCAGATCCACCCGGCGGTTGGTGGCCTCCAAATGGATGGTGATATGGGGGTATTTCCGCAGAAAGTCAGCAAGAAAAGGCCCGATATGCACATGCAACAGCGTGATCGGGCAGGTTAACCGAATCACGCCACGGGGCTCCGCCCGGACGGCATCAATCGCCTCCTGGGCCGATTCGGCTTCGATCAGCATGGCATTGCAGTGCTCGTAGTACTGCCCACCAATTTCAGTGACCGAAAATTGACGGCTCGATCTGTTTAGCAAGCGAACGTCCAGACGCTCTTCCAGGGCGGCTACCCGCCGACTGAGCTTGGACTTGGGGACACCAATGGCCCGCCCCGCCGGGGCAAAACCGCCGTATTCCACCACCTTGGCGAAGTAATACAGGTCGTTAAGGTCTTCCATTTATCGTTCCAAAAATGCAACGCTGCATCACGATTTTGCCACCTATTAGCGGAAACGTTCCATCCTTATCATTCATAGCAGATTGATAAGGAGGCCGTCGATGAAAAAAATTCTGGGTGTCTATTCTGCGCCTCAACCCCACTGGGTCGGTGACGGTTTTCCGGTTCGCTCCCTGTTTTCCTATGAAAGTCATGGCAAACAGCTGAGCCCCTTTCTGCTGCTGGACTATGCCGGCCCGGCCCGCTTCCCCCCAGCCACCAAGCCTCGCGGCGTAGGCGAACATCCCCATCGCGGTTTTGAGACCGTAACCATTGTGTATCAGGGCGAAGTGGCGCACCGGGATTCCACCGGCCAGGGTGGCGTGATCGGCCCGGGTGGCGTGCAGTGGATGACGGCCGGTGCCGGCATTCTTCATGAGGAGTTTCATTCCCCGGCATTCACCTACCAGGGCGGACACCTGGAAATGATTCAGCTGTGGGTCAATCTGCCCGCCGCCGACAAGATGACACCGCCTTCGTATCAGGGGATTACCCGTGAACAAATTCCCGTGGTGCCCCTGGACGACGGCAAGGGCGAAATTCGAGTCATTGCCGGTGACTATCAAGGGCACAAGGGCCCAGCCAGGACCTTTTCTCCCATGCTGGTCTGGGATGTCACCGTACAGGCTCATGCCAATGTGGTTCTGGACGTTCCCGATGGCTGGAATACGGCCGTGATTGCCAGAAGCGGCAGCACCCTGATCAATGAACATGCACGCACCGCCGCCGGCCAGATGGTTGTGCTCAGTGCAACGGGTGATCAGGTGCAAATTCAGGCGGAGGCCGAGAGCCAGCTCTTGCTGATCGCGGGCGAGCCACTGAACGAACCTGTCGAAGGGTATGGCCCTTTTGTCATGAATACCAAGGAAGAAATTCGCCAGGCGATCCGGGATTTCCAACAGGGTGATTTCGGAAAGATGTCATCGTGAAAAGTTCAATTACGGGTAACGACATCGTTACCCATTACCACCAGGAGAAAGACTATGGGTAAGCAATACAATCGTCTCGACAAGGACAACGCGGCAGTGTTGCTGGTCGACCATCAGGCCGGTGGTAATCACCCCGAAATTTAGCCCTGCTCAAAAGTAGAATTTTCTCGTAACCTAGCACGAAGGAGATTCTGCATGAAGAAGTCACGATTTTCGGACAGCCAGATCCTGGCGATCCTCAAGCAAGCGG
>Ga0208179_1000081_pt1 | contig 89668 bp, 79 predicted proteins | sample Malvired_Geostar_FD_184238 | JGI IMG/M metagenome (GOLD analysis project Ga0208179, IMG submission 184238) | Marine viral communities from the Global Malaspina Expedition - Malaspina viral metaG DeepMed_Geostar (SPAdes) (version 2) | ecosystem: Environmental > Aquatic > Marine > Oceanic | place... | reverse complement strand
GCCCTCAGATGATCCCGACCGCTTTGCCGGCGCGTTCGAACATCGTCAGGATCGTCGCGACTTCCTCCTCGCTGTGCTCGGCGCAGAGCGAGCAGCGCAGCAGCGTCATATTGGCCGGGGTCGCGGGCGGGCGGGCGAGATTGACGTAGAGCCCCTCCTTCAGCAGCGCCTCCCACATCGTCGCGCCCTTCTCGAGGTCGGGCATGATCACCGCGATGATTGCGCTCTGCGCCTCGGGCGTGCCGAGCGTGAAGCCGAGTTCGCGCAAGCCCGCGTGGAGGTTGCGCGAATTCTCCCACAGATGCGCCCGCTTGTTGGAGCCGTGCATCAGCTTGCGGATGCTGGTCGCGGCGGTCGCGACCACGCTCGGCGGCAGGCTGGCGGTGAAGACATAGGGGCGGCACACCAGCCGCATGATTTCGAACTTGGGATGGTTGGAGACGCAGAAGCCGCCCACCGTGCCCACGCTTTTCGAGAAGGTGCCGATGATGAAATCGACGTCGTCGATGATCCCCTGATCCTCGCAGACCCCGCGGCCGTGCTCGCCGATGAAGCCCATCGAATGCGCCTCGTCGACCAGCACCATCGCGCCGTTCTCCTTGCAGATGCGGACCATCTCCTTGAGCGGCGCGACATCGCCGAGCATCGAGTAGACGCCCTCGAGCACCACCAGCTTGCCCGCGCCCGCGGGGATCCGCTTGAGCCGCTTCTCCAGCGCCTGCGCGTCATTGTGCTTGAACGGCACCACTTCGGCATTGCCCATGGCGCAGCCGTCCCAGATGCTGGCGTGGCTGTCGATGTCCAGGATCACGTAATCGCCCTTGCCCGCGATCGTGGAGATGATCCCGAGATTGGCCTGGTAGCCGGTCGAGAAAACCATGGCGTGATCCATGGCGTAGAATTCGCGCAGCGCGTCCTCGCATTCGCGGTGACCCTGATAGGTGCCGTTGAGAACCCGGCTCCCGGTGGTGCCGGCGCCGAAGTCCGCAAGTGCCTGTTTTCCCGCCTCGATCACATCGGGATCGAAGGTCATCCCCATGTAATTATAGGTGCCGAGCAAAATGGTCTCGCGGCCGTTGCAGATCGCGCGGGTGGGCGAAAGCACCTTCTCCATCACCAGGTTGAACGGATCCTCGATCCCGGTGTCGAGCAGCCCCTGGCGCATCGCGATCAGATCGTCGAACTTGCTGAACAGATCGGGCGAATCGCCGGTCAGCTCGGGCGGCTGGTCGGGCTGGAGAATGCCTTCGCTCATGCGTCGGCTTCCCGCGAGGCCTGGAGCGTCTGGACCGCATCGACCAGCTGGCCCCAGCGCTCGATCTCCGCCTGCTGGTTCATCGAGATGATGATATCGAACTCGTCCTCGATCGCGGCGACGAAATCCATCACCGTCAGGCTGTCGAACTCCAGATCGTTCTGGAACGAAGTGTCCTCGGTGATCGCGACGCCCTTGGCGTTGAAGGGCTCGACCTGAGCGCGGATGCGGCTGTCGACTTCGGCTCTGTCCATGATCGGCGGTCCAATTCTGTCAGGCGGCGGGGGATGGGGCCCGCGCCGGGAAAGGGTCGGCCAAAGCGGTTCGGGCGGTCGTTTGTCAAGCGTGGGCGCCCTTTGGCGGGTGCGCGGAACGGGCTTGCGAAGCGCTCAATCGCCCAGCAGCTCGCGCACCGCCGCCATGAAGGGGCCGATCGACACCGGCTTGGCGAGGTAGTCGCTGGCGCCCGCATCGCGGATGCGTTCCTCGTCGCCCTTGCCGGCATAGGCGGTGACCGCAAGCACGGGTGTTTGCGTGAAAGCGGCATCCTGTTTGAGCTGCGCGATCAGATCGATGCCCGAGACATTGGGCAGCTGGATATCCATGATCACCAGCTCGGGGTTGTACTTCTTGGCGGTCTCCACCACGTTCTGCCCATCGGCCACCGGCACCACTTCATAGCCATTGGCCTTCAACACGTCACAAAACAGCTTACGGTTGAGGTCGTTGTCCTCGACAACCATGATTCTCTTTGCCACGGACCACGCTCCTGCTCGCTATCGCGCGGGCGTTAGGGCTTTCACGGGAGGCTGACAATTCTTCAGCGCAGACAGACCGCCGAGACGAGCGGAAGCGACGCCCAGGCGCTTGCGCTCTCCGCACTGGTGTGGGTGCTCGAGGACGAGCGCCGCGCCGAACGGCTGCTGACGCTCTCGGGGCTCACTCCCGACCAGTTGCGCGACGGTCTGACCGACCCCGCGGCGCTCTCGGCGGTGCTCGATTTCCTCGCCGCGCACGAACCCGACCTGATCGCCGCCGCCGAAGCGCTCGCGGTCCCGCCCGAGCGGATCGTCGCCGCGCAACGGAGCCTGTCCGTATGAACCGCCCGCTGGTGATCTCCGATTGCGACGAGGTGCTGCTCCACATGGTGGCGCATTTCCGCGACTGGCTGGATGAGGAAACGCAGGTCGAGTTCAACATGCAAGGTGCCGATTTCGGGACCGCGATGCGCTGGCGCGACAGCGGCGAGCCGCTCGAGCAGAAGGAGATCTGGCGCTATCTCGGCCAGTTCTTCGACACGCAGATGGACCGGCAATTGCCGATCGCCGGCGCGATCGAGGGGATCAACACGCTCGCCGAGAAGGCCGATGTGGTGATCCTCACCAATCTCACCGACGAGCGCCAGCTGCACCGCGTCGAGCAGCTCGCCAAGCACGGCGTCGAGGCCAAGGTCTACACCAATCAGGGCCCCAAGGGCCCCGCGCTGCAGCGGATCGTCGCCGAGTACCGGCCCAGCCGGGCGATCTTCATCGACGATCTGCCGCAGCATCACCAGTCGGCGCGCGAGACGCTGGCCGCCGATATCACCACGCTGCATCTGTGCGGCGAGCCCGCGCTGGCCCCCCATATCGACTGCGCACACCGGGCCGGCCACGCCGATGCCCGCATCGACGACTGGGCCAGAGCCTTGCCCTGGCTGCTCGACCGGATCGAAGGAACACCCGCATGACCATTTCCGCACGGCTCGAAACTCTCGGCCTGACCCTGCCCAAAGCCGCCGCACCCGTTGCCAGCTATCAGCCGCTGGTGGTGCAGGGCGGCTGGTGCTTCGTTTCGGGGCAGCTGCCCTTCGTCGCTGGCGAGCTGGTGACCGGCAAGCTGGGCGCGGATGTGAGCCTGGAGCGCGGCCAGGAGGCGGCGCGCGCCTGCGGGCTGATGATCCTGGCGCAGCTCGAGGCCGCCGGTCTGCTCGACCGGGTTACGCAGGTGGTCAAGCTGGGCGGCTTCGTCGCCTCGACCCCCGATTTCACCGATCAGCCCAAGGTGGTCAACGGCGCTTCCGATCTGATGTTCGAGGTGTTCGGCGAGCACGGCCGCCACGCCCGCAGCGCGGTCGGCGTGCCGGTGCTGCCGCTCGATGCGGCGGTCGAAGTGGACGCTATCCTTGCTATTTCCGACGCTTGATCGCCTGCTGACCTCGCCGCCGGACGCAGCGCGGGTCGGTTGGTTGCGCAACTGGACCTATGCGCATCGCGGGCTCCATTCGGACGGCGTGCCGGAGAACTCGCTCGCCGCCTTCGCGGGCGCGATCGCCGCGGGCTACGGGATCGAATGCGACATCCAGCGCAGTCGCGACGGCGAGGCGATGCTGCTCCACGACTGGGAACTCGAACGGCTGACCGGGGTCGGCGGCCCGCTCGCGGCGCACAGCGCCCAGGAACTGGGGCAGATCGCCTTTCTCGACTCCGACCACCGCATCGCCCGGTTGAGCGACCTGCTCGAACTGGTTGCCGGCAAGGTGCCGGTGCTGATCGAGATCAAGTCGCGCGCCGGCTACGACGTCAAGCGATCCTGCCGCGCGGTGGCGCGCGCGCTCGAGAGCTATGAAGGCGCGGTTTCGGTTATGAGCTTCGATCCAAGAGTGCCAAGGTGGTTCGCTAGACATGCGACCCGGCCTCTGCGGGGGCTCGTGATCAAGGAAACTGCCGACGGACCCACGCCGCACCGCTGGCAGCGCCATCTTGCGCTGTGGCACGCCCGCCCCGAATTCGTCGCCTACGACATCCGCGCGCTGCCCAACCCGATGGCTGACGGCCTGCGCGCCCGCGGCTTTCCCGTGCCGAGCTGGACCATCGATACGCCCGAAAAGGCGCGGCACGCGGCGCTCCACGCCGACGCTCCGATCGCCGAGGGCGAGGGGTTCGCATGAGCGGCGAACGGGTCGCAAAGGTCGGCGGTTCGGTGGGGGCCTTCCCCGCTGCGCAATGGGATGCGCTCAATCCCGCCGGCAATCCCTTCGTCAGCCACGCCTTTCTCACTGCGCTCGAGGATTCGGGCAGCGTCGGCGATGGCACCGGCTGGCAACCCGCGCCGATCGTGATCGAGGACGGGCAGGGTAGCTTGTGCGCCGCGCTGCCCTCCTATCTCAAGGGGCACAGCCAGGGCGAATATGTCTTCGACCACAGCTGGGCCGATGCCTTCGAGCGCGCCGGCGGGCGCTATTACCCCAAGCTGCAGATCGCCGCGCCCTTCACCCCCGCCACCGGTCCGCGGCTGCTGCTGACCGACGAAGCGCTCGCCGAACCGCTGCTCGCGGCGGCGCAGCAGCTTTGCACCCAGAACGGCTTTTCCTCCGCGCATGCCAGTTTCATCGAACCGGCCCAGCAGGCGTTGTTCGAGCGGGCCGGCTGGATGCTGCGCCACGACATCCAGTACCATTGGCACAATCGCGACTACGACAGCTTCGACCACTTCCTCGCCGACCTGTCGTCGCGCAAGCGCAAGGATCTGCGCAAGGAGCGCGCGGCGGCGCAGCGGGGGGTGACGATCCGGCGATTGCGCGGCGGCGAGATCCGCCCCGAGCATTGGGACGCGTTCTGGATCTTCTATCAGGATACCGGCGCGCGCAAATGGGGGACGCCCTATCTCACCCGCGAAGCCTTCGACCTGGTCCAGCAGCGGATGGGCGATGCGCTGCTGCTGGTGCTCGCTTATGAGGGCGGTGGCGAGGACGGCGAACCGATCGCCGGCGCGCTCAATTTCATCGGCCGCGATGCGCTCTACGGGCGCTATTGGGGCTGCACCAAAGACGTGCGCTTCCTGCATTTCGAACTGTGCTACTATCAGGCGATCGACGCGGCGATCGAGCTTGGCCTCTCCCGCGTCGAAGCGGGCGCGCAGGGCGGGCACAAGCTGGCGCGCGGCTATGGACCCGTCACCACCGTCTCCGCGCACTGGATCGCCGATCCGGGCTTTCGCGCCGCGGTGGCCGATTTCCTCCAGCGCGAGCGCGACGGGGTGGCGCAGGACAAGAGCTTCCTCGTCGAACGGACCCCGTTCCGCAAAGCCTAAGCGGCGCGGCGGCCTTCCATGCCCAGCCATTCGCGCGCGCGGCGCTGCGCCTCGGCGATCTCGCGCGCGGTCATCTCTTCGGAGATGTCGGCGCGGCACCAGGCGGCCTCGTCATGGCCGCGCGAGGCGGCGATGTTGAACCATTTGTGCGCTTCGACCATGTCGCACGCCACCCCGTGGCTGCCGGTCGAAAACGCCACCCCCAGATCGTAGAGCGCGTCCACGCAGCCGCCGGTAAACGCCGCGAGGCATTCCGCGATCAGCGCACCCGCCTGCTGGTCCTGAACGATTTCGGCACCCCCGCCGTCGATTGCCTTGAATTGCATCGATTGTCCCCTTGTGGGTCGGCACCCTCTTCAGCCGACGCTCCCTGCCTCCCAACTTATGGTCAAGAAAAGGTTAACGGCGGGGCGATTTCGCCGGAGCTTGCAGCCCGGCCATGTGCCTGGCGGCATTGCCGCTTGTGCGCCACCGGAGCCACGCCTATAGGCCGCGCCCAACGGATGCTTGCGGCGTCGCCGGGAAGGCCCGGGACAAGTGGGTCGGCAAGCCGTCCGGTATGAATAGAGGGTTTAACAACGGGATAGAGGTGTCGATGGTCGGGGCGGCGTCCGCAGAAGCAGCAGACAAGGAAGAGCTGGTCCGGATCAGGGAGGCGGTCGGAAACGACTACGTGCCCGATGACGACGAGCCCTATATGTCCGAACGCCAGCTCGATTATTTCCGGATGCTGCTGCTCGAATGGAAGCGGTCGATCCGCAATTCCGCCGAACACACGCTGCAATCGCTCCAGGACGGCCCGATCCGCGAACCCGATATGGCCGACCGCGCGTCGAGCGAAACCGACTGGGGGATCGAACTGCGCACCCGCGACCGGCAACGCAAGGTTACAGCCAAGATCGACGCGGCGCTGCGCCGGATCGACGAGGGCGAATACGGCTATTGCGAGGTGACCGGCGATCCGATCGGTCTCAAGCGGTTGATCGCCCGCCCGGTGGCGACGATGACGGTCGAGGCGCAGCAGGCGCACGAGCGCCGCGAAAAGATTTCTCGCGACGACTGAAGCATCGCTCGCAAAAAAGGCCGAGACTCGCAAAAATAGGTCGAGAAAGGGCCACAGATCGCGCTGGCGCTTACGCTTTGTTCAGCCTTTCTTGTTAGCCAAAATCCCGGTCGCACGAAAATTTGCACGGGCGTCGATCGCCGGCGCGAGTGCACAAGAGGAATTCACGATCATGTCCGCTGTCGATACGCGCAATCTGGATCGCGACAGCCTGTTCCTGATGGCGCAGATCAGCTTCGACGGGCGAGGCGAGTCCGTTCGCGGCAAGGTCCGCAATCTGTCGGCCGGCGGAATGATGGTCGAAGGCGAATTCGAGGTCGAACGCGGCAACCGCATGACCGCCGAACTGCGCAATGTCGGCAAGGTGAAGGGCACGGTCGCCTGGGTTCAGGGATCGCGCATCGGTGTGGCCTTCGATGCGGAAATCGATCCCAAGCTCGCCCGCGCCCCGGTGGGCACCAAGGGTTCGGAGATTCCCTCCTTTGCCCGCCCGGCGCTCGACGCATCCAAATTCGACGATCCCAACCGCAGCTTCCGCCGCATCTGACCGCCACATGACTACGGAGCCGCAGCTTCCTGCTGACGGCTGGCCGGCCACCTGCTAGGCCTCGGCGCCGATCATGCGCGCCCCTTCTGCACCGTCCTTTCCGATCGCGCCCCTCCTGATGGCGCCCCTCCTTTTGACTGTGGTCGCCTGTAGCGCGAGCCAGGACGACGGCGTGACCGACGTCGCGATCATCGGCACCGAACAGGGGTTGTTCACCGGCGGATTGCGCCTGCCCTTCGAAGGCCAGCACCTGCGCGCCGCGACCCGGCAGGGGCTGGTTGCGCTCGACGAACAGGGGCAGGTGGTGCCCGCCATCGCCGAACGCTGGATCGTGACCGACGACGGCGAGAGCTATATTTTCCGGATCCGCGAATTCGACTTTCCCGACGGCTCCCGGCTGACCGCGCAAGCGGTGCGCGAATCGCTCGAGCGGACGCTGGCCGGGCTCGAGGGCACCACCATGGGGCTGGACCTCGCGAAGATCCGCGATGTCCGGGCGATGACCGGGCGGGTCGTCGAGATCCGTCTCCACAGCCCGATGCCCGATCTGCTGCAACTGCTCGCCCAGCCCGAAATGGGGCTGGCGCTGGGCGAGGCGGAGGTCGGCCCGATGCGTTTCGAGCGCGACGGCGCCGCCGCCGATCTGATCGCGCTGCGCCCCGAAGAGCGCGGCCTTCCGCAGCAACCCGACTGGGACGAGACGGTGCATCCGGTGCGGGTCTACGCGGTCGATGCCCGCGAGGCGACCGACGGCTTTTCCGCCGGCCGCTACGATCTGGTGCTCAACGGAAGGCTGGTCGATCTGCCGCTGGCGGATATCGGGGCGCTGGCGCGCGGGACGATCCGCTTCGATGCGGCCAAGGGCTTGTTCGGTCTCGATGTTCGCCGCGCGACCGGCTTCCTGAGCGCCCCGACCAACCGCGAGGCGCTCTCGATGGCGCTCGATCGCGCCGCATTGATCGAGCCCTTCAACATCGGCGGCTGGATTCCCACCACGCGGGTGGTCGCCCCCGGCCTGCCCAACGACGACGGCTCGGTTCCCGAACGCTGGCTGGCGTTGTCGCTTGCGGAACGCCGGGCCGAAGCGGCGCGGCGGGTCGCGACCTGGGAAGCGCAGAACGATGCCGAAGTGGCGCTGCGGCTGGCGCTGCCCGAGGGTCCGGGAGCGGATATCCTGTTTGCCGAACTGGCCGAGCAATATGGCGCAATCGGGGTCGCGCTGGAGCGCGTCGGGATGGGCGATCGCAGCGATCTGGCCCTGCGCGACCGGGTGGCCCGCTACGCCGGGGCGCGCTGGTTCCTCAACCAGTTCAACTGCGCGGTGTCGCGCGCACTGTGTTCGCCCGATGTCGATTTCCTGGTCGAGCTGGCGGTCGAATCGCGCGATCCGGTGGAGCAACTGAGCTATCTCGCCGAGGCCGAAACCGCTTTCGCCGCCTTCAATGGCTACATCCCCATCGGGGCGCCGATCCGCTGGTCGCTGGCGCGCGCGGAAGTGGTGGGCTTCTCCGAGAACCCGTGGAACTTCCACCCCTTGTTCCCGCTTTCGCGCGCGCCCATGTAGAGCCGATGCAACCCGAGGAACCCAAGCGTCCGATCCCGATGGGAATGGACTTGCCCACCGGCAGCGATCCGGTCTCGATCCGCCGCCGGGTGGAGGCGCTCGAACAGGTGCTCGAACGCAGCTTCCGCATCCCGGGGGTGAACTATCCGGTCGGGCTCGATGCGATCGTCGGGCTGGTGCCGGTAGTGGGCGATCTGATCACCGCGGCGATGGGCGCCTATATCGTCTGGGAGGGTAAGAACCTCGGCATGCCCAAGTGGAAGCTGTGGCGCATGGCGGGCAATGTCGCGGTCGACACCGCCTTGGGCGCGGTGCCGCTGGTCGGCGACGCCTTCGACCTCGTGTTCCGCTCCAACACGCGCAATCTGAAGATCATCCGCAAGCATCTCGACAAGCACCATCCCGCCGCGCGAACCATCGAGGGATAGTTTCGCCCGCGCGCGGTTCGCGCTAGGGCAGCCGGCATGACTGCCGATGTAACCTATTCCTCCTATCTCGATCTCGACCGCATCCTCGCGGCGCAGCATCCTGCCTCCGACGCGCATGACGAGATGCTGTTCATCATCGTCCACCAGGCGAGCGAGCTGTGGCTCAAGCTGTGTCTGCACGAGCTGCAGGCCGCGCGCGACTGCATCGCCGCCGATAATCTGCGCCCGGCCTTCAAGATGCTCGCGCGGGTTGCGCGCGCGCAGGGCCAGCTGATCCAGAGCTGGGACGTGCTCTCGACCATGACCCCGCACGACTATTCCACCCTGCGCCCGCATCTGGGCGGCTCCTCGGGGTTCCAGTCGGCGCAGTACCGGATGATGGAATTCCTGCTCGGCGGGCGCAATCCCGACATGATCACCATGCACGAGGCAGTGCCGCAGGTGGCGCAGGAACTGCGCGCCGAACTTGAGCGCCCGAGCATCTATGCCGTCGTCGTGCATCTGCTCGCACGGCGCGGGTTCGACCTCCCCGCCGAGGTGCTGGAGCGCGACCACGGGCTCACCTGGGAGCATTCGCCCGCACTCGAAGCGGTCTGGGCCGAAATCTACCGCAATCCGCAGGAGTGCTGGGATCTCTACGAACTGGCCGAAAAGCTGGTCGATCTGGAATACCACTTCCAGCGCTGGCGCTTCGGACATTTGAAGACGGTCGAACGGATCATCGGCTTCAAGAAGGGCACCGGTGGCACTCCGGGCGTGCCCTATCTCGCGGGCGTGCTCAAACAGGCCTTCTTTCCGGAACTGCTGAGCGTGAGGACCGCGCTTTGACCAGCTGGAAATCGACTCGCCGGTTGTGGGACATCAGCCAGGTGCTGCGCCCCGGCTTGCCGGTCTGGCCGGGCGACACCTCGTTCGGGTTCGACCGGACCTGGAAGATGGAGGACGGCTCGCCGGTCAATGTCGGGCGGATGACCATGAGCACGCATTCGGGCACCCACGCCGATGCGCCGCTCCACTATGCCGCCGACGGGCTCGATGCCGCAGGCATGGCACTCGACCCCTATATCGGCACCTGTCTGGTGGTGGATGCGCGCGGGGTGCGCGGCGCGGTCGATGTCGCCGATCTTCCCCATATCGACAGCGTCGATCGCGTGCTGTTCCGCACCTGGGACGCCTTTCCGCACGATGCGTGGCGCAGCGACTGGCTGCCGATCGCCCCGGAAACGATCGAATGGCTGGCGCTGCAGGGGGTCAAGCTGATCGGCACCGACGCGCCCTCGGTCGATCCGCAGGAGAGCAAGACCATGGCGGCGCATAAGGCTGTGCTCGAGCACGACATGCGCATTCTCGAAGGGCTGGTGCTCGATGACGTGCCCGAGGGCCGCTACGAGCTGATCGCGCTGCCGCTCAAGGTTGCGGGCGGCGATGCCGGCCTGTGCCGCGCGGTGCTGCGGGAGCTGACATGACGATGCTCGAAAAAGCGCGCGAGCTCGATGCGGCGGATTCGCTGGCGCCGTTTCGCGACCGCTTCGACCTGCCCGAGGGGGTGATCTACCTCGACGGCAATTCGCTCGGCTGCCTGCCCAGGGCGACGCCGGCGCGGCTGGCCGAAGTTGTGGCGCAGGAATGGGGCAAGAACCTGATCCGCAGCTGGAATTCCGCCGACTGGATTACGATGCCTCAGCGGGTCGGTGGCAAAATCGCCCCTCTGGTGGGGGCGGAGCCGCATGAAGTGATCGCCTGCGACTCCACCAGCGTGAACCTGTTCAAGCTGATCTCCGCCGCGCTCGCGCTGCGACCCGGGCGCAAGGTGATCCTCAGCGAACCGGGAAATTTCCCCACCGATCTCTACATGATCGACGGTCTGGAGAAGCAGGGGCTGGCCGAGCGGCGGTTGGTACCGCGCGACACGCTGGTCGATGCGCTCGATGACGGCGTCGCGCTGCTGATGCTCACCCACGCGCATTACAAGACCGGCGAATTGTTCGACATGGCCGCGATGACCCGCGCCGCGCATGAGGCTGGTGCGCTGGTGTTGTGGGATTTGTCGCATTCGTGCGGTGCGCTGCCGATCGGCCTCGACGCCTGCCACGCCGATTTCGCGGTCGGCTGCGGCTACAAATATTTCAACGGCGGCCCCGGCGCGCCCGCCTATGCCTATGTCGCCGAGCGCCATCTGGAAGAGGTGCGGCAACCGCTGACCGGCTGGTTCGGCCACCGCGCACCCTTCGCCTTCAGCGACGATTACGAGGCCGCCCCCGGGATCGAGAAACTGCTGTGCGGCACCCCGCCCATCCTCGGGCTGGCGGCGCTCGAGGTCGGGGTGGAGCTGATCGCGGAGATCGGCGTCGAGCGGCTCTACGCCAAATCGCAGGCATTATCGGAATTCTTCCGCGAATGCCTTGCCGCCCACGGGCTCGATCTCGACCTCGTCAGCCCCACCGATCCGGCCAGGCGCGGCAGCCAGCTCTCCTTCCGCCACCCGGAGGCTTACGCGCTGAGCCAGGCGCTGATCGCCCGCGGCGTGATCGGCGATTTCCGCGATCCCGACATCCTGAGGCTCGGCTTCGCGCCCGCCTATCTGCGCTTCGCCGACATGGCCGAGGCGGCGCGGCATCTGGCGGAAGTGTTCGCGAGCGGCGAGTGGCAGCGGCCCGAGTTCTCGCAGCGCGCGGCGGTCACCTAGCGGTTCGCGTCGTGCCATGGATGGCGTCGTCGCTGACGCTCCTCGCCATGACGAAACAGTGGTAAGAGTTTCCCACCCCACCCTCGTCATTGCGAGCGAAGCGAGGCAATCCATGGTGCAACGCAGTCATTTCCAGCCCGCCGTGTACCTCATGGCCAACCACCGCAACGGCACGCTCTACTGCGGAGTGACTTCGGACCTGCCGAAGCGCGTCTGGCAGCACCGCGAGGGGCAGGTCGAGGGTTTTACCAGGCGCTATGGCTGCAAACATCTCGTGTGGTTCGAACTTCACGCGACCATGGACCATGCGATCGGCCGCGAGAAGCAGATCAAGGGGGGTTCGCGGAGGAAGAAGCTGGAGCTGATCGAAGCGGCGAACTCCGAATGGCGCGACCTGTTCTTCGATCTGCAGGGCTAGCACCCTGGATGGCGTCGTCGCTGCGCTCCTCGCCATGACGAAGGTTTGTGGTCACCACCCCGCAACCTCGTCATTGCGAGCGAAGCGAAGCAATCCATGGACCGGCCTCGCCAAACGCACGAGCCTAACCGATCAAGCCTCCAGCTCGATGTCCCAGTAAAGCCAGTCCCGCCACGTTTCGTGCAGATAGTTGGGCGGGAACTGCTTGCCGTGCTGCTGCAATTGCCAGTGCGTCGGGCGGATCGGTTCGGCGTAGAGGTGCATCCCCGCCTGTTTGGGAGTCCGCCCGCCCTTCTTCATGTTGCACGGCGCGCAGGCGGTGGCGATGTTTTCCCACGTCGTCCGGCCGCCCAGTCGGCGTGGGACGACATGATCGAAGGTCAGATGGCTCTGGCTGCCGCAGAACTGGCAGGAAAACCGGTCGCGCAGGAACAGGTTGAAGCGGGTGAAGGCGGGAAACTCGCTCGGTTTCACATATTGCTTGAGCGCGATCACGCTGGGGATCTTCATGTCGAGCGAGGGCGAATGGACATGGCGATCGTAGCTTTCGATCACATCCACCCGGTCGAGGAAGATCGCCTTGATCGCGGTCTGCCAAGGCCACAGGCTGAGCGGGTAGTAGGACAGCGGGGTGTAGTCCGCGTTGAGCACCAGCGAGGGGCAGGACTGGAGATCCCGCGAGGGGTCCTCGTCGCTGGTGCGGAACCTTGCGGCCCGTTCGATCAGTTCGGCTCTCAACACGGCGAGCGTTCCTCCGATGCAGCGAGAATGCACTTGCAAGAAAAAGCGTCAAGCCTGTTACAGACAGCCTATCCACAAACTTGTCCCGCCACCCAGTGACCGAGGCGCCACTTTGACCGTCACCCGCTTCGCTCCCAGCCCCAACGGTCCGCTGCATCTGGGCCATGCCTATTCGGCGATCGTGGCGCATGATCTGGCGCGTGAGGCCCATGATCCTGAGGCAGATGATCCTGGGGCAGAAGCGGGCGGGCGGTTCCTGCTGCGAATCGAGGATATCGACGGGGCGCGCTCGCGGCCCGAGCTGGCGGAGGAATTCCGCCGCGATCTGGAATGGCTGGGGCTGGAATGGGAAGAGACGCCGGCGCAATCGGCGCGGCTGGCCGATTATGCGCGGGCGGCGGAGCGGTTGCGGAGCGACGGCTTGCTCTATGCGTGCAGCTGCACCCGCGCGGAAATCGCCGAGCATGCCGCCAGCATCGGCCCCGAGGGCCCGGTCTATGGCGGGCGCTGTCGCCGCGAGGGACCCGTGGAAGGGCGGCCGGTCGCCTGGCGGCTCGATGTCGCCAAGGCGATGGCCGAGGCGATGGAGCGTACCGGACCGCTGACCTGGACCGATGCGCTGGCGGGCGAGCAGGCGGCGCGGCCCGATCTGCTGGGCGATGTGGTGCTTGTGCGCAAGGACGAGCCCGCGAGCTATCACCTCGCCGCCACGCTCGACGATGCGGCGGATGGCGTCACGCTGGTCACGCGCGGGCAGGATCTGTTCAACGCCAGCCATGTCCACCGGCTGCTGCAGGCGCTGCTCGGCCTGCCCGAGCCGCGCTGGCACCACCATCCGCTGCTGCTCGACGCGAGCGGCAGGAAACTCGCCAAGCGGCGCAATTCCCCCTCGCTGGCCGACCGCCGCGCGCGCGGCGAGGATGGCCGCTTGCTTGCCGCGCAACTGCGCTTGCAGCGATTGCCGGCTGGCATTTCGCTCGGCAGTCCCTAGATTGTCGGGACCATGAACACACTTCTCATCATCGTTCTCGCCATTCTGTGTCTCTTCGTTGTGATTTCGCTGGTGCGCGGGATCGTGGCCTTCATGAAGACCACCAAGATCGATCTGGAAACGGGCGAGGGCGAAACCGCGACCGATATGCAGCTGATGCAGAACAAGATGATGTTCGCGCGGATCAAATATCAGGCGCTGGCGGTGGTGGTCGTCGCGGTGATGCTGGCGATCGCGCAGTAAGCGCCGCCCCGGCAACCGCCCCGGTTGCTTTCAGGGCCCACATGATCGAGTGACGTCCCGGTATTCGACCTACAGGGATGGACGATGGTCAAGCTCAACAAGATCTACACGCGCACCGGCGACGATGGCACGACCGGACTGGTCGATGGCTCGCGGCTCGAGAAACATGCTCCGCGCATGGAAGCGATCGGTGCGGTGGACGAGGTCAATTCCATGCTCGGCTTCGCCGCAGTGGCGCTTGCCGGGAGCGAGCATGCCGATACGCTGTTCCGGATCCAGAACGACCTCTTCGATCTCGGCGCCGATATCGCCACCCCGGCCGAACCGGGCGACGATTTCGCGCCCTCGCAGATGGTGCTGCGGATCGTCGCAGGCCAGGTCGAATGGCTCGAGGCGCGGATCGACGAGGCCAATGCCCGGCTCGAGCCGCTGACCAGCTTCGTCCTGCCCGGCGGCAGCGAGGCGGCGGCCCGGCTGCATTGCGCGCGCGCCTCGGCCCGCCGCGCCGAACGCGCGATGACCGCGCTTGCCGGAGCAGCGCCCACAAATCCGCAGGCGCTGGCCTATATCAACCGGCTGTCGGATTATCTCTTCGTCCTCGCCCGAGTCGCCAACAACGATGGTGCGGACGATGTGAAATGGGTCCCCGGCGCGAACCGCTAGCCAAGACCTTCGCACAGCTATAACAGCCGCATTTTGCTGCAAGTGCGAAGGAAAATGCGATGACGAAGCCAATGACCAGAACAGTGGCCGTGATCGGCGCGGGCCAGATGGGGTCGGGCATCGCCCAGACGGTGGCGATGCATGGCACGCAGGTCCTGCTCGCCGATGTCGATCTCGCCACCGCGCAAGCGTCGGTCGAGGGCATCGATGCTGCGCTGGGCAGACTGGTCGGCAAGGGCAAGCTGGAAATCGCCGAGGCCGAGGCTACGCTCGCGCGGATCACCCCGATCGGCGGCTACGACGCCATGGCCGAGGCCGAACTGATCATCGAGGCGGCGACCGAGCGCGAGCCGATCAAGCAGGCGATCTTCGAAAAGGCGGGCAAGGTGCTGGGCGCGGAGGCGATCATGGCTTCCAACACCAGCTCGATCCCGATCACCCGCATGGCCAATTTCTCACCCGATCCGGCGCGCTTCGTGGGGCTGCACTTCTTCAATCCGGTGCCGGTGATGAAGCTGATCGAGGTGATCCCCGGTCTTGCCACCAGCGAGGAGACCACGCAGCGCACGATCGCCTTCGCCGAGGGGCTGGGCAAGGAAGTGGTGCTGAGCCAGGACCAGCCGGGCTTCGTGGTCAACCGCATCCTGCTGCCGATGATCAACGAGGCGGTGTTCGTGCTCGGCCAGTCGACCGCCGGGATCGCGGATATCGACAAGGGGTGCCGGCTCGGGCTCAACCACCCGATGGGACCGCTGCAGCTCGCCGATTTCGTCGGGCTCGACACCTGTCTCGACATTCTGATGGTGCTCTACAAGACCACCCGCGACACCAAATACCGCCCCGCGCCGCTGCTGGTGAAATATGTCGAGGCCGGCTGGCTGGGGCGCAAGACCGGGCGCGGCTTCTACGATTACTCGGGCGAGGAGCCGGTCCCGACCCGCTAGGTCGCCCGCCGGAACCGCCCGCCCGCGCCACTCGTTCAGAACTCGAAGGAGTTTTTTCAAATGAGCGACGCAAAACAAGCCAGTAAACAAGCCACACCTGTCGGTGAGAGCAAGGAAGAGCGCATGGCCGACCAGGCGCCCGAAATGCACAATGACGAGCAGGACGATCACCGCAGCCAGGCGCAGGAAGTCTCCACCCAGGCGCAGCAATTGACCCCCAACACCCCTTCGCCGACCGAGAGCGTCAAGAGCGACAACAAATCGGGGCTGATGAACGATTCCACGCAGGATACGGTCGATCGCATGCGCGATATGGAAAGCTCGGGCCGGATCGACATGGACGCCTACAAGGGCGAACCCAATCACGACGACAATGTCGATAAATACGGCAAGGAGCGCAAGCCCGACGGGCTGCGCGGCGACGGCACCTAATCCGGGCGGTCAGACGGAATCGCCGGGTTCGGCCGCTTCCCGTTTGAGTTCGTAAAGCAGGTCGAGCGCTTCGCGCGGGCTGACCCGGTCCACATCGAGAGCCTCGAGGCGGTCGCGCAAGCCATCGCTTCGGGGCTCTTGCGCCGCCGCCACGCTGGCCGCGAACAGCGGCAGTTCGCCCAGACCCGCCGCCAGCCCGCCGGTTTCGCTGCGTCCCTTCTCGAGCTTGTCGAGCACCGCCTTCGCACGCTTGAGTACGGGCGGCGGAATCCCCGCCAGCCGCGCCACCGCCAGCCCGTAGCTGCGATCCGCCGCCCCCTGCGCCAGTTCGTGGAGCAGCACCAGATCGCCCTTCCACTCGCGCGCGCGGACATGGTGCAGGCTCAATGAATCGCAGGTCTCCGCCAGCCGCGACAGCTCGTGGTAATGCGTCGCGAACAGGCAGCGACAGCGCAGGGTCTCGTGCACCGCCTCGACCACCGCCCAGGCCAGCGCCATCCCGTCATAGGTCGAGGTCCCGCGACCGACCTCGTCGAGGATCACGAAGCTGCGGGTCGTCGCCTGCGCGAGGATCGCGGCGGTCTCGACCATCTCGACCATGAAGGTCGAACGCCCGCGCGCCAGATTGTCCGACGCGCCCACCCGGCTGAACAACCGGTCTGCGATCCCCACGCGCGCGCTGGTCGCGGGCACGAAGCTGCCGGCTTGGGCGAGTAGCAGGATCAGCGCGTTCTGCCGCAGGAATGTCGATTTGCCGCCCATATTCGGGCCGCCGATCAGCCACAGCCGGTCGTCGGACGAAAGCCGGCAATCATTGGCGACGAAGCGCTCGCTCCCCCGCGCCAGCGCCTGTTCGACCACCGGATGGCGCCCCGCCTCGATCACGAGGCATGGCTCGTCGACCAGTTCGGGGCGGCACCAGCCCCCCTCGACCGCGCGCTCGGCGAGGCCGGCGGCGACATCGATCCGCGCCAGCGCCTCGGCGGTCGCGGCGATCGCCTCGCGCCGCGCGATCACCGCGCCGACCAGCTCCTCGAAATGCGCTTCCTCCGCCGCCAGCGCATGCCCGCCCGCCTCGGCGATGCGGGTCGCTTCCTCGTGAAGCCCCAGCGAATTGAAGCGCACCGCACCCGCCATCGTCTGACGGTGAGTGAAGCCGCTGTCGGGCGCCATCAGCCGGTCGCCATGCTTCGCGGGCACCTCGATGAAATAGCCCAGTACCTTGTTGTGCTTGATCTTGAGCGTCGGAGTCCCGGTCTCTTCGCGGTATTTCGCCTCCAGCGCGGCGATCGCGCGGCGGGCGTTGCCGCTGGTTTCGCGTAAGGCATCGAGCGCGTGATCGTAGCCCGCGGCGATGAAGCCGCCCTGGCCGCGCTCGGTCGGGGGCGAGGGCACCAGCGCCAGATCGAGCTGGTCGACCAGTTCGGCGTGGCCGCCCAGCGCGCCACTGGTCCGCACCAGCAGTTCGGGTAGGTCTTCGCGGCCCTGCAGCAAATCGCGGATCCGCCGCGCCTCGGCCAGTCCGTCGCGCACCTGCCCCAGATCGCGCGGGCTGCCGCGCCCCGCGACCACGCGTCCCAGTGCGCGCCCGATATCGGGCGCCCCGCGCAGCAGGCCGCGCAGATCGGCGCGCAGCAGCGGATCGGTGTGGAAATGGCGCACTGCCGCCAGCCGCGCGTCGATCGCGGCGCGTGTCGCGAGCGGCGCGGCGAGATCCTCCGCCAGCAGCCGCGCGCCCGCGCCGGTGACGCAGCGATCGACCGTCGCCAGCAGGCTGCCTGCGCGCCCGCCCGATTGCGCGGCCAGGATCTCGAGGCTCGACCGCGTCGCAGCATCCATCGCCAGATGCGCCGCGGCCCCGCGCGCGCGCGGCGGCAGCAGGAACGGCATCTCGCCGCGGCCGGCGTGGTCGAGATAGGCCAGCAGCCCGCCCGCCGCCGCCAGCATCGGGCGCGTGAATTCGCCCAGCCCGTCCAGTGTCGCGAGCCCGTGCAGCGCCTTCAGCCGCGCCTCGCCTTCCTCGCTGCGGAAATCGCCGCGCGGGCGGGGAATGGCATCGGGGATCGCACCCTCTGGCGCGAGGTCGCAATCCTCGGGCACCACCGCTTCGCTCGCGCCCAGCCGCGCCAGCGCCGCCTCGAGCGCGTCGGGGGCGCATTCCTCCAGCTCCATCCGTCCGGTCGAGATATCGCAGGCGGCGATCCCGACCGCGTCGCGCAAGGGGGCCAGCGCGACCAAGAGATTGGCGCTGCGCGGATCGAGCAGCGCGTCCTCGGTCAGCGTGCCCGCGGTGACGAAGCGGACGATGTCGCGCGCCACCAGCGCCTTGGAGCCGCCGCGCTTCCTGGCTTCTTCGGGCGTCTCGACCTGTTCGGCGATCGCCACCCGGCAGCCGCCGCGGATCAGCCGCGCGAGATAGCCTTCCGCCGCATGCACCGGCACGCCGCACATCGGCACCGGCTCGCCGTCATGCGCGCCGCGGCTGGTCAGCGCGATGTCGAGGATGCCCGCCGCCACCTTGGCATCCTCGAAAAACAGTTCGAAGAAATCGCCCATCCGGTAGAACAGCAGCGCCTCCCCCGCCTGCTGCTTGAGCGCGTGGTATTGCTGCATCATCGGGGTTTCGCCGCCGGCCATCCCGCCCGAGTGCCAAGCGCCAGCCGATTCGGGAAGCGTGCGCGCCCGGCCTTTCCCCTATCGCTTGGCCGGGCGGCAAGTTAGGGCGGGCTCGCAAGCGAATGGAGATGCGACGATGGCCGAAGAGAAGCAGACCGGTTTCACCGAACGCGAGGCCCTGTTCTATCACGAGACGATCCGTCCGGGTAAGCTGGAGATCGTCGCCTCCAAGCCGATGGCGACCCAGCGCGATCTCAGCCTCGCCTATTCTCCCGGCGTCGCGCATCCGGTCCAGGCGATCGCCGACGATCCCGCCAATGCCGCACGCTATACCGCGCGCTCCAACCTCGTCGCGGTGATCACCAATGGCACCGCGATCCTGGGCATGGGCAATCTCGGCGCGCTGGCCGCCAAGCCGGTGATGGAAGGCAAGGCGGTGCTGTTCAAGCGCTTCGCCGATGTCGATGCGATCGATATCGAGCTCGACACCGAGGATCCCGAAGCCTTCATCAACGCGGTCGCGCTGATGGAGCCGACCTTCGGCGGGATCAATCTGGAAGACATCAAGGCGCCCGAATGCTTCATCATCGAGGCCGCGCTGCGCGACAGGATGAACATCCCGGTGATGCACGACGACCAGCACGGCACCGCGATCATCGCGGTGGCGGGGCTGATCAACGCCTGCGAGCTGACCGGGCGCCATATCAAGGACTGCCGGATGGTGGTCGCGGGCGCGGGCGCCGCATCGCTGGCCTGCACCGCTTTGGTCAAGGCGATGGGAATGCCGCATGAAAACGTCATCGTCTGCGACCGCGACGGGCCGATCTATCGCGGCCGCGAGGAGAATATGGACCAGTGGAAGAGCGCGCACGCGGTCGACACCGAGGCGCGCAGCATGGCAGAAGCGCTGGTCGGGGCCGACATCTTTCTCGGCCTCTCCGCCGCCGGGGCGCTAAAGCCCGAATGGGTCGAGCATATGGCCGACCAGCCGATCATCTTCGCGATGGCCAATCCCGTGCCCGAGATCATGCCCGAGGAAGCGCGGGCGGTGCGCCCCGATGCGATCATCGCCACCGGGCGCAGCGACTATCCCAACCAGGTCAACAACGTTCTGGGCTTCCCCTTTATCTTCCGCGGCGCGCTCGACGTTCAGGCGACCACGATCAACGAGGAAATGAAGGTCGCCGCCGCCGAGGCGATCGCCCGGCTGGCGCGCGAGCGGGTGCCCGAGGAAGTCGCCGCGGCCTATGGCGTCAACCATCAGTTCGGGCGCGACTACATCATCCCCGCGCCCTTCGACCCGCGGCTAATCGAGGTGGTCTCCTCTGCGGTCGCGAAGGCGGCGATGGATTCGGGCGTGGCGCTGAAACACATCGAGGATTTCGAGGAATACGCCCATCTGCTCAAATCGCGGCTCAACCCGACCACCGCCGCGCTGACCAATATCTACGGCCTCGCCAAGGCCAATCCGAGCCGGATGGTCTTCGCCGAGGCGGAGGAGGAGGTCGCGTTGCGTGCCGCGATCCAGTTCCGCGATTTCGGCTATGGCGAACCGATCCTGGTCGGCCGCACCGAGAAGGTGCGCGAGAAGCTGGTCGAGCTCGCGGTCGACGACCCCGACAGCTACATCATCGAGAATTCGGCGCTGTCGGACAAGGTCCCGGCGATGAACGACTTTCTCTACAAACGGCTGCAGCGGCGCGGCTATACCGAGCGCGATGTCGCGCGGATGGTCAATCAGGAGCGCAACGTCTTCGCCGCGCTGCTGGTGGCGCTGGGGCATGGCGATGCGATGATCACCGGGCTCACCCGGACCTTCAGCCAGAGCGCGCGCGAGGTGGGCCGGGTGCTCGATCCCAAGCCCGGCGCGACTCCTTTCGGCATCCACATGATGATCGGCAAGAATCACACCACCTTCCTCGCCGACACCACCATCAACGAGCGGCCCAGCGCCGAGGAACTGGCGCATATCGCCACCGAGACCGCGCATGTCGCGCGCCGGATGGGGCACGAACCGCGGGTCGCCTTCCTGTCCTATTCCACCTTCGGCAACCCTTCCGGCCAGTGGCTCGACAACATTCGCGCGGCCGTCGCGCTGCTCGACGAACGCGACCCGGGTTTCGAATACGAAGGCGAGATGGCCCCCGATGCCGCGCTCAACCCCAAGGTGATGAAGCTCTATCCCTTCAGCCGGCTGTCGGGGCCCGCCAATGTGCTGGTGATGCCCGGGCTGCAATCGGCGAACCTTTCGGCCAAGCTGCTGCGCGAGTTGGGCGGCGAGGCGACGATCGGGCCGATGATGATCGGGATGGAAAAGCCGGTCCAGATCGCGCCGATGACCGCGATCGCTCCCGACATGCTGACGCTGGCGGTGCTGGCGAGCGCGGGTGTCGTGGGCTAGCGGGCGCTCGCGCTTCTGCCGCTTTCGGAAACCGGGGAGCCGGAAACCCGTTATCGCCTTTCAACCAAGGTGAGATGCATGACCGACCGCAGGGAAGTCGAACGGGAAATCGAGGAACTGGTGAGCGCGCTCGGCGAGGCGCTGGGCGCGCAGGGTACCCAGCTGGCGGTGGCGGAAAGCTGCACCGGGGGGATGATCTGCACCGCGATCGTTTCCGATCCGCAAGTGAGCGGCGCGCTCGAGCGCGGCTTCATCGTCTACTCGCTGGATTCCAAATGCGAGCTGCTCGATCTCGACCGGGCGGAGGTGGAATCCTGCGAAGGCGTCAGCCGCGACGTGGCGCTCGGCATGGCGAGGGCCGCGCTGGAGCGCAGCCATGCCGATCTGGCGCTGTCGGTGACCGGCTTCGCGGGGCCGCAACAGGATGATGAAGAGGTCGGGCTGGTGCATATCGCGCTGGCCCGCGACGGGGCGGAGCCGCTCCACGAAGTGCATCACTACGGCGACCTCGGCCGCGAGGCGGTGTGCAACAGGGCTGTGGTGTCGGCGCTGAGGATGCTAGTCGCCGAAGCGGCGAAGGCGTGACCGCGGCGATGATCGCGCAAGAGCGAGGTTTGCTATCTTAGATCGTCTCAAAGTACTGCCCCAATATCTGCTGCCCAAGCAGGCGCTGACTGTGTTCGCCGGTCGCATCGCGGGAGCGCGGGCGGGAGTGAACACGACGCGGCTGATCCGCTGGTTCGCGGCGAAATACGGCGTCGATATGAGCGAAGCCGAGAATGCGGATTTCGCCCATTACCAGACCTTCAACGCATTCTTCACCCGCGCGCTGAAACCCGGTGTGCGACCGATCGCCAAAGCCGATTTCGTCAGCCCGGTCGATGGCACGATCAGCCAGTTCGGCGCCATCGACGATCACCACATGCTGCAAGCCAAGGGGCACCGCTTCACCACCACCGAACTGGTCGGCGGCGACGCCGCGCTGGCGGCGCGGTTCCAGCACGGCAGCTTCGCCAACCTCTATCTCTCGCCGCGGGACTATCACCGCCTGCACATGCCCTGCGAGGGCCGGCTGGTGCGGATGATCCACGTCCCCGGGGCGCTGTTCTCGGTCAACCCGGTGACCGCGCGCGGGGTGCCCAACCTGTTCGCGCGCAACGAACGCGTTGTCTGCGTGTTCGAATCGCCCGAACATGGGGTGTTCGCAATGGTGCTGGTCGGGGCGACGATCGTCGGCAGCATGGCGACGGTCTGGCACGGCGTGGTCAACCCGAAGCGCAGCGGACGGCTGGCCGAATGGAGCTATGAGGACGAAGAGATCGTGCTGGCCAAGGGCGAGGAGATGGGCCGCTTCCTGCTCGGCTCGACCATCGTCATGCTGTTCGAACCCGGCGCGCTCGACTTCAACCGCGACTGGCTGCCCGAAGGGCCGGTCCGGCTGGGCGAAAGGATGGGCGACGCGCCCCGCTAGGGAGGCGCCTCTTCAGTCCGCAGCGCGCTCGGGCGCCTGGCCCGTCAGCCGCCGCAGCTGCCCACGCAGCAGATGATCGAGCGCCGAAGCGTTCTGCCGCAGAGCTCCCAGCGCTGCGGATTTCGCGTCTCCCTCATGCTGCGAAAGGCAGATCGCCGTCTCCAGCGAGACGATATCGGCCGCCAGGAATTTGCGGATCGCGCCGATCAGCGCGGTATCGCGCACCGGGCCCGCCGCGGTCGATGCGACGTCGCGGCCGGCATCGTCCAGGATCCCGCCCGCCCAAAGATTGGGCTCGCCCTCGGGATCGCGCAGCATCCCGGCCAGCGTCTCCATCTCCTGCGTCGCTTGCGCGATCAGGCGCTGGAACGCCTGTCGGGTCTCGGGATCGTCCACCGCTGCCGCCACTTCGGGGAGGCGATGCGCGACCACCCCGCGTCCCTCGCGCAAATCCCGCAGCGCGACGCGGAGCAGTTCTTCATGGCTGGAAGTCGTCATGCGGCCCGAGCGCGGGAGGATCGAAATCGTTCCCGACCGGCGCGACTGTCCCCTCGCCCGCTCGCCGCTGGAACGCGGCTTCGCCTGGTCCATTGTAGCATACATGACCGACAGCGAATGGACCGTACTGGCTTCCGGTATCGGCTTGTTGCTCGTTTACGGTCTGCTTCACATGTCCGGCCTCGAGCTGATCCGCACTCTCAAGCCCAAACAGGAAAAGCACCGATATGCGGGCCTGCTGTTCACCTTCTGGGGACTGGCTCTCCTCCATCTGATCGAGATCGCGATGGGTGCAGGGCTGCTCGCCTTTCTGCTGTCCTATCCGGGGCACGGCGCGTTGAGCAGCGGCTTCGGCAGCACCGTCGCCGATTACCTCTATTTCGCAGGAGTTTCGTTCTCCACCCTGGGATACGCCCAGCTCGAAGCGCATGGGGCGATACGATTGCTGGTCATGATGCTGGCGCTGAGCGGCTTCATGCTGATCACCTGGTCCGCGACCTTCATCTACACGATCTGGGGCGAGACCTTTCGCCACTGACGGGTGCCGGTGGCGCCGCCCCCCAAGCCCGACGGCCCGAAGCCCGACGGCCCAGCGTCGAGCGCTAGCGGCGCCGGAAGCGGAAGTACCAGATTTTGTGATCAGGTATCCATAAGTTTTTGATATATATATGGTAATCGAGATTTTAAAGAGTGATATATTCATGCTGGCAATCACCGGGTAATCACCGTTCCGATTGAGCTAGTCTCGCTATCCAGAATGGTATCGTATGTCTTCAAACCTTATACCAAACTGCATTGATCACGACCCACGAGTCCATTGGCGGCGTCCAATGGTCATGATGCGCCATGGCAGATCGACGAGCTTATTACAGGCCTCGCAGCAGTGGTCGACGATGTTATCGTGGGAAGTAAAGACGCGGTTTGAGAGCCAGTTGTCGCGCATGAACTGCCAGACGTTCTCGACCGGGTTGAGCTCGGGGCATTTGGCCGGCAACGCGATGATGCTGATATTCTCGGGCACGATGAGCTTGGCGGTCATGTGCCATCCTGCCTGATCCATCAGCACAACCGCGTGGGCGCCGCGCGCGACGGCGATCGATATCTCGGCAAGATGCAACGTCATGGTTTCGGTATTGCAAAAGGGCAGGACCAGCCCGGCGGCCTTTCCGTGTTCCGGACAGATTGCACCGAAGATATAGGCCGACCTGGTCCGCTGGTCCTTGGACGCCGACGGCCGCGTCCCTCGCCTGGCCCAGCGCCGCGTGATCTTGGTTTTCTGGCCGACGCGAGCCTCGTCCTGAAACCATATTTCTATGGGCGTGCGCTTCGGGAGAGTCGCTTTGACCTTTGCCAGCTCGGATGCAAAGCCCCCCTTTTGAAGGCTTCCAGGGCCTGTTCGTTCTGAGCATGATGACGAGGTCGCGGGGTGAGCTTGACGTAGCCCAGTTTCCTCAACTCGCGCCCCACGGTCGTTACGTCGAGCAATACCGCAAACTCCCTCTTGGAGCCACTGGACCAGGTCGATCAGCCGCCAGCGAACAACGCCGTGGATTGCAGGAATAGGACCTTGCTCGACGATCTCCACAAGCGCCCGGCGCTGGGCATCATTGGGGATCGAGGACTTGTCGGGAGCCTTGCCGTCAAGCAGCCCATCAGGGCCCCGGGCGTTGAAGAGGATGACCCAGTCGCGCACGATCTGAAGGGTCACACCCCCGGTCCTGGCGGCCTCGCTCCGGCTGCCGCCGTCATAAATCTGAGCCAACGCCGGCATCCGTCGCGCCTGGTTCGCGCTTGTCGACAATCGCGCCAATCGCCGCAACGCCGCCCCGTCAAAATCATCTCGCAAGACTATCACTGAGCCCATGGCCGACAGAGCGTCATAGATTCAGAGTTTTCGCCTCTTGGGAATCCCCCCGCGTGAGTCAAACTCACGGCTTTTTGGTATCAGACCCAGACCCAACGTCTGGATGAACCAACCCCTCTATCGGTAACGATAAACGAAAAGCGGCCCCCGGGACGCTCGCTGCTCAGCCGTTCAGCGCCTGCATCTGGGGCGCCGCATAGCGAGTGCCCGCGGCCGCTTCGGGAGGGAAGATGCTGTCAATCCGCGAGCGATCATCGGTCGTGATCCGGACGTCCATCGCTTTCACATTTTCCTCGAGCCGCGTACGCTTCCTTGTCCCGGGAATCGGCACGATGTCCTGGCCCTGTGCCAGAAGCCACGCGAGTGCCAACTGGGCGGGAGTGCAGCCCTTCTCACGGGCCATTGCCTCCACCTCAAACACAAGATCGAGGTTCTTCTGGAAGTTTTCCCCCTGGAAGCGCGGCCCGGTGCGGCGGTAGTCATCCTCGTCCAGGTCCTCGATACGGCGAATCTGTCCGGTAAGGAAACCTCGCCCCAGCGGGCTGTAAGGAACAAAACCGATGCCGAGTTCACGAATTGTGGGTAAAATCTCATCTTCCGGGTCGCGACTCCAGAGCGAATATTCGGTCTGAAGTGCCGAAATCGGGTAAACCGCATGCGCGCGGCGAATTGTCTCGGGTGCGGCCTCGGATAGGCCCAGATACCGGACTTTCCCCGCCTTGACCAGTTCGGCCATCGCGCCCACCGTCTCCTCGATCGGTGTGTTCGGATCGACGCGGTGCTGATAATATAGGTCGATATAGTCGACTCCGAGGCGCTTCAACGAGGCATCGCAAGACTGGCGTACGTAGTCCGCGTCTCCGCGAATACCGAGAAATTCGCCATTCTCGCCGCGCACGTTGGCGAACTTGGTCGCCAGCACTACCTCCTCACGCCGTTCCGCTATGGCTTTGCCGACTAGAACCTCGTTGGTGAAAGGGCCGTACATGTCGGCCGTGTCCAGAAAGGTGACTCCCAGATCGAGGGCGCGGTGGATCGTCGCGACCGCCTCCGTCTCGTCCCCCCTTCCATAAAATTCCGACATGCCCATGCAGCCAAGGCCGAGGGCAGAGACCTGAAGGCCCTGCGAGCCGAGCTTTCGAGTGGCAATTTGCATCTGCAATTCCTTATCTGTTTGGGCACGCCCACCGTCCGGAGATTTTTCCCCACCAGCCCAGCCTTGACAGCGACCAAACCGGGTCGCCTGTTTCGAACCTATGGTTGAGGTCGTAATCCGTTCCGCCGACCGGGGGCATCAATCTCCAATTCGCCGGGCCCTTGTCTCCTACGTTGACCCGACAACTCACTGGAACCACCGATCGGCCGCTAGTTGTTCCAAAGAGCCAGAACAGACCGCAACGCGGTTACGAATGCCAATGGCTGGTCGAGCATCAGGTGGTGTCGCGCCTCAGGAACGGCAATTATGGGAATATTAGCGCCACCAAGTTCGCGGATGTATTCCGCCGAGTCCGTTGTGAAGAGCTGGCTACTCTCCCCGTGTACGATGGCCTTGCGGCCTGGGGCGCTCACCAGGCGCTGTCCAACCGTGAGCCATTCGTCCGGTTTGTTGCTCCTCCGAAAGACCTCAGGCGAGAACTTCCAGGTCCATCCGTCGCCATCCTGACGCAGGGAGTGATATGCCATGTAGTCCAGCAGGAATGGCTCGCCGACCGACTGGGGCGGAGAAAGGATGTATCGCGTTCGTGCCGTTTGGTAGCTCGGGTAACGGTTTTTAGGCTTATCGGGGTCGCCGGAGCCAGGGCTCGACCGCCTAAGGTTCCAGTATTGCTCGAGAAGCTCGGGCCGCATGATCATCAGATCGCAGACCACCACCCCGCAAAAGGCCTCCGGCGATTGGGTCACAGCGGTCAACGCGGCTCCTGCGCCGAAACTGTGCGCGACGATTGTAGGTTTCTGGCCGCCCTCGAACAAATCCAGCGCCTCGGCCATCTCGGCGAACTCCCGTCCCCTTTCCTCCAGATCGGCTCGCCCGCGCATTTCGCTGTCGCCCATTCCCGCGAGATCGAACGCCACCACATCGTAGTCTTCCGCGAGAAACGGCGCGATGAATGCAAAGCAACGCGCATGGGCGAGGAAGCCGTGACTCATCAAAACCTTGGGCTTGGCGCGATCGCCCCAGCGGAAGTAACGTGTCCTTGCGCCGTTGATCTCGACGAAGCCTTCCTCGCGTGGAACGTTGAGAGCCGCTACGAACCATTCTGGCAGATGTGAACCATCTCCCGCCCAGACTGGATCGATGTCGGCTGAAAGAGTATCTGTTCGGACCGTCTTATTCATCAGATTATGCAGCCCTCATTGGCAAATTTGCTGGTAGCGAAGCCGCGGTAGCCATCGCGCGCCACGTCTTCGCAGCTTGCTGCGTAAATCGATACGCTGGGGAAATTGATAAGCTGTCGCTTCTTGCCGGGAATGTTCGCGCCCATGTACCAAGAGTCCGCTTCGGGGAAGAGTGTCATCGCGCCGGCCTGCGCGACCATTTCGGTCCACGCTGCCTCTGCCTGCGGCTCGGCCTCGAAACGGTCGAACCCTTCGTTGCGCAGCCAGACCATGAAATCGCAGATCCAGTCACCCTGAATCTCGGCGCTCGTCGGGCCGTTGGAAAAGCCCGAAGGGCTTAGCGGGCCGTAAGCGAACAGCATGTTGGGAAACCCCGATACCGCCATTCCCAGATAGGCGCGCAAGCCATCTTCCCATGCTCGCGAAAGTCCACGGCCGCCAGTCCCGGCGATGTTCATGTCGATCAACCCGCCGCGCCCAGCGTCGAAGCCGGTGGCGAAAACGATGAGGTCGCATTCGACCTCGCCGTCTTGGGTTTTGATGCCGTGCGCCTCGATGCCGGTGATCGGATTCGCCTCTAGATCGACGAGTGAAACATTGTCTTGGGCGAAAATCTCGTAATAGTCCTGTTCTAGCGAAGGGCGCTTGGTGCCAAATGGATGAGGGGGCGCGAAAGGCGCGAGTTTCTCGGCCAGGTCGGAGTCTGTGATGCGTGCGCGAACCTTGTCGCGCCAGAAATCGTACGCATGGCGATTGGCTTTGCGATCGGTCAGCAGGTCGGCGAAGTTGGCGTACCAGAACCCCAGCCCGCCGCGCCGCCAGAGGGCTTCGAAGTGGGCATTGCGCGTCGCTTCGTCGACCTCCAAAGCAGAGACTTCAAGCGACTGGGCTTCAAATCCACCGCTTGTCAGCCGGCGCTGTTCGAAAATTGCGGGGTAGTCCAGCTTTTCGCGCTCCTGAACTTTCTTGGACAGGATCTCCTGCCGCATGGGCAGGGCCAGGATAGGGGTTCTCTGGAACAGGGTCAGCGTTCGCGCACATTTCGCCGCTTCCTGGGCGACCTGCACACCGCTCGCACCCGTTCCGATCACAGCAACCTTGCGACCATTCAGATCGATGCCTTGCTGCGGCCAGCGCGCCGTATGGCACCATTCGCCCGCGAAATCTCCTATACCCCGAAGTTCGGGGATATACGGCTTCGACGCGAAACCGACAGCGGGCAAAAGGAAGCGGGTCGATATCGTTTCCCCACTCTCACGCTGCACGCGCCAGCAACCGAGCGTTTCGTCAAAGCGCGCGTTCTCGACTTTCCACCCCATACGCATCAGCGGCCACAGGGCGAGGGTATCGCAGACGTGCCTAAAATAGGCCCTTAGCTCCTCCCATCCGGGAAAGCGCTCGCTCCAGGACCATGGACGCCATAACTCGGGTAGCGAAAATTCGTATAACGGGACTTGAGAATCCACGCGAGCGCCAGGGTAGCGGTTCCAGTACCAGATCCCGCCCGGCTCAGCCGCCGCGTCGACAAGCACCACGTTGAACCCGGCTTCGCGCAGCTTGTGCAGGAGGTAGATGCCGCTGAAGCCGGCGCCGACAACCACGGCGTCGTAATCGGGAGGTGTCCGCTCGGTCACGGCCCGAGGACCGCTTTTTCGGCGATCGATTTCGCGGTGCCATAATCTGGTTTGCCGTTCGATGCGCGCAGGGGGGTTTTTGTCGGATGGATGGATTTTGGTGTCTTGTAACCTGCCAATTGCTTTCGGACATGGGCCCTGACCGCGTGCTCGTCGAACAGCGTGGCGTCGATGAGATGGACGACTGCGGTAACGGCCTGGCCCCATTTGTCGTGTGGGACGCCGACGACCAGCGCGTCACCGATGGCGGGGTGGGTCTTGAGGATCTCCTCGACCTCTTCGGGGTAAACCTTCTCGCCAGCGGTGTTGATGCATACGCTGCCACGGCCCAGCAACGTGAGGCTGCCATCGGCCTCAACGGTGCACCAGTCCCCCGGAATGGAGTAGCGCACGCCATCGATGGTACGGAACGTCTTCGCCGACTTCTCGGTATCCTTGTAATATCCCGCGGGAATTGCACCCTTGCGAGCAATAAATCCCGGCACCCCGCTCCCGGGCTCCACTTTCCGGTCCTGTTCATCGAACACATCGCAGAATTCCCCGATGCCGAACTTGGCCGTATTGGTGCCTCCTTGCGCGGTGGTGACCGAGAGGCCGAAACCAAGCCCCTCAGACGCGCCGAAGCTGTCCATCAAGACCACCTGAGGAATATGCCTGCAGAGCTCGGCCTTGACCTCCTTGCTCCACATTACACCCGACGAGATTATGGTCACGAGGCTGGTGGTATCCCAGCGGCCTGGGTGTTCATCGAGCGCGCGAAGCATGGGCTTGGCAAAGGCGTCACCCACGATCGCGATGCTTTCCACCTTGTGCCTGTTAACGGTTTCCCACATTTCCACAGCATCGAATGACGGATCACCCAGCGTGACGATGGCGCCTCCCGACATAAGCGTGCCGATCGCGGTGATGAAGCCTGTCCCGTGCATAAGCGGGCAGGCGGGAAGGGTTCGCCGACCCGGTCCTTCGCTCCGGATCAGCGCGACATTTTCTTCGAGCGTTTGGGGCACCGGGCCGATCAGCTTCTGCGCATCCAGCTGCGCCTTGCGCATGTCATCATGCCGCCACATCACCCCCTTGGGCATGCCGGTAGTCCCGCCAGTATAGATGAAAAGAAGATCGCCGGGCGAACGTTCGATGCCGAGCGCCGATCCGTCGCCTTCCTGCGCAAGGGTCTCATAGGGAACCGCAAACGGCGCGATATGCGAAGCGTCGCCAACTTCCACGAAGGTGTGAACCTTGCTTAAGCGCTCCTTGAGCGCGACGATGCAGTCTCTGAACTCCGAACTGTAGACGATCACCTCGCTGTCGGAATCGTCGAATATGTATAGAACTTCATCGGCCTGGTAGCGGTAATTGATGTTTACATGGGTCAAGCGACCCTTGAAGCAAGCTGCCATCAGCTCGCCGTATTCGGGACGGTTACGCATATAGAAAGCGACCTTGGCGCCATCACCGGCTCCACGTTTACGCAGCGCGCGCGCAACATTGTTCGAACGCGCGGACATTTCGGGCCATGTGACCATCCGCTCACCATGGATCAGGGCCGGTGCATCCTTTGGCATGGCTGGCTCGATCGCGTCGAGAATGTCGCCGAGATTCCATTCGATCACATCAGTTCTCCTCTCCGTACGGGCTGGCGGACCTGGCGCGCTGGCCTCCCGGTAAAACTTATCAGGCGGCTTTGGTCCAGCCTTGAAGCACCGCTGCCTCGGCCCGCACCGTTTCCGGCCCGCCAAGGACCTGTCGGTCGAACCCGATCCGCTTGAACCAGTAGTGCAGGCCAAGCAGATCGGTGAAGCCCATTCCGCCATGTACTTCGGTGGACGTGCGGGCGACGAATCGATGAACTTCGGCCGTGTGGGACTTCGCTTGGCAGGCGACCAGCGATGCCTCATTCGGCATCGCGTCGAAAGCGTGGGCGGCGAACCAGACCAGCGAACGGCACGGTTCGTGCCGTGCGGCCATCTCGGCGCACATATGCTTGACCGCCTGGAAACTGCCGATGAGGCGACCGAACTGTTCGCGCTGACCAGCATAAGCGACGGCCTTCTGGATCATGGTCTCGCCCGCGCCCAGGCTGTCTGCCGCCAGGATCACACGGCCCGCATCGCGCAGCCGGGAAGTTGCAACTCCGCCATCGTCAGCAAGTGGCTCTGCCTCGGCACCGTCAAAACGTAATTCCCCGACGCTTCGGGTGCGATCAATTGTGGTCAACGAGATAGTCGTCAGCCCAGATGCTTCGGCGTCGACGAGGTGTAGCCTGCCTTTTGCGTCGGCCACGATATAGGCGTCGGCGCCTTTGAAATCGAGGCAGAACAGGGCAGTGCCGGTGAGCTCTCCGGCAGCGGAGGAAACACCCGAACCGTCCCGCGTTTCTAACGTTTCGGAGATCGCGACACCGACGCGCACCTCCCCACGCGCGATCTTGGGCAGCCAGCGCGCTTTTTGCTCCTTGCTACCCGCCTCGCGCAAGGCGATCGGTGCAAGAACCTGACTGGCGAGAAACGGTACCGGCGCGACCGCAAAGCCAAGCTGCTCCGCTACTACCGTCGCATCAAGCAAGGTCATGCCGAGGCCGCCATGTTCTTCGGGGACCAGCATTCCGCCGACTCCCAGAACGTTCAGGGCCTCCAACACCCGGTCGCTCGCCGGATTCTCCTGCTCCACACACTTGCGAACGTGGTCGAGCGGGCAGGTGTCCCGAAGGCAGCGCGCAACCGCGTCACGCAGCATCTGCTGATCCTGCGAAAGTCCGAAGTCCATCAGTTTGCTCCCTGCGCCTGGTGTGCGGGGGCCGTGATTTGCTGCCCCGCAGCCGCAATCCTTGCCGGCTTCGGCTCGCGCGGCATGTCGAGGCCGCGTTCGGCGATTATGTTCTTCTGGATCTGGGCGGTCCCGCCGCCGATGATGAGACCGAGCTGGAACATGTAGTTCCATTGCCACGCTCCTCCATCGCGTTCGCGAGGGCTGTGGTGATAAAGGATACCCATCTCGCCCATGGCGTCGATCGCCAGCGCGGAAATCTGGTGGGCGAGTTCGCAGCTTTGCAACTTCACAATCAGCTTGGCCATCCCGCCCGGTTCTCCCTTCAGGCTATCGGAAAGGACGCGCATGCCGTTGTACTTCATTGCTGCCACTTCTGCTTGAAGCGCAACCAGTCGGTCGCGCAGGACCGGATTGTCGATCGCTCGCCCCTCACCGGTGCGTTCGTCCTGCATCAGGGCGATGAGCGCCTGCATCCGGTTTTCCAGCGCGTCGGGATCGCCCAGCATCCCCCGCTCGTGACCTAAAGTCGCGTTCGCGACCAGCCAGCCCTGGCCCCGCTGGCCAACGATCTGGTCCACCGGGACGCGGACATCGGTAAAGAACGTCTCGTTGAACTCGGCATGGCCGGTCATCGTCTTCAGGGGGCGAACCTCGATCCCCGGCGTGTCCATCGAAAAGATCAGGTAGGAAATGCCGCCATGCTTGGGTGCGTCCGGTTCGGTCCGCACTAGGCAAAAGATCATGTCGGCCTGCTTTGCGGTGCTGGTCCAGATCTTCTGCCCGTTGATGACGAACTCGCCATTCTCGACTCGCGCGCTCGTCTTCAGGTTGGCGAGGTCGGACCCGGCGCCAGGTTCGGAATAGCCCTGGCACCAGACCACGTCGCCCTTCAAGGTGGGCTCAATCCAGCGCCGCTTCTGTTCCTCGGAGCCGAGTTCGAGCAGGGTCGGCACCAGCATCGATATTCCCTGGTTGGCTAGCCCTCCCGGCATTCTGGCCCGCGAAAACTCCTCTGCGACGATGCGCGACTTGAGGATATCCGGCTCTGCTCCGTATCCGCCGTACTCGCAAGGAATTGTCCGTGCGGTGTAGCCGTGCGCGATCAGCAGCTTTTGCCATTCGATCGCCTCGGCCGAAGGGCGGGCAGCCCGATCACCCGGAGGCGGCGCAAGATGGCGGTGCTCTTTGATGAATGCGCGCACCTCTTGGCGGAAGATATCGTATTCGGGTCCGTAGTCGAGATCCATGGCGTTTCTATCTTTCGCGAGGACGGAAAACAGGCAGCCGGAAGTCATCCCCGACCGTTTCGAATTCTACTTGCACCGGAAGGTCGAGCGCGAGATTTTCGCGATTCCAGTCGATCAGGCGTGTGGCCATGCGAACGCCCTCTTCCAGTTCCACCACGGCCGCCACGAAGGGTATCTCGGCGGCAAACGCAGGGTGCAGGGCCTGGTGAGTGACAGTCCACGAATACAGCGTCCCCTTGCCGCTGCTGCGTTCCCACGAATATTCAGGCGATCCGCACTTCGCGCACATATACCGGGGCAGGTGGCGGAAAAGGCCGCAATTCCCACACCGCTGGAAATAGAGGTGCCCATCCTGACAGCGTTCCCAGAACTCCTGCTCGACCGGATCCTGAGGGCGCGGCAGCGGCTTGCCAGGCACCTTCTGGCCGGAAGTCCGCATTTTCGGCGGCAGATCCTGCTCATCTTTCATGCAAACCTCCTGAGGATAGCAATGGCCCCGTCGCCGAGATCCCCCCAGCCGGTCACAAGGCCGGTCTGGGCATCTGGCACCTGTCGTTCGCCGCAATCGTGGCGCAACTGGCGCACCGCTTCGATGACATGGTTAAGGCCCCAGACGTGTGCCTCGCTGAGCAAGCCGCCATGGGTATTGATCGGGTAGCGGCCACCGAGCTCAATCTGTCCGTTGGCGACGAATTCCGCCTGCCCTCCAGGCTCGCAATACCCAAGAGCTTCGAGCTGCAGCAGAACGACATATGTGAAGCAGTCGTAGATCTGCAGGAAATCCATGTCTTCCCGGTTGACCCCGGCCATCTCGAAGGCACGCGGGGCGGCGTAGGTGAGCCCGATCTTGAAAGGATCTGGCCGAGAAGGGATATCATCTGCGGGATAAGGATGGCCTTCGGCGGCGCCGGCGATGGTCACGGGCACATGGGGCATGTCTTTGGCCCGATCGATTCGCGAAATGACAACCGCACAGGCGCCATCGGTTTCCAGACAACAATCGTAGAGGCGAAACGGCTCGGAAATCCAGCGCGCGGCGTGATAGGTTTGGGCATCGAGCGCCCGACCATAAGTAAAGGCGCGGGGGTTCAACTGCGCGTGCCGACGGCAGGCCAGCGCGACGGCCGCCATCGTGTCCGCGCCTACCCCATATAGTTGCGAGTGGCGGGTCGCCAGCCATGCATACATCTGCACCGGCAGGAACACGCCATAGGGGATATAATAGCCCCGAATGGTATTGGTCAGCGTGTTCATGTTCATCGGCCGGGTTGGCGGCGCACCGGCCTTAGGCCTGAGCGCCGAATAACCATTCCAGCCCAGCGTCACGAGGACGTGATTGCAGAGGCCGCTGGCGATCGCCATCGCAGCGTTCTGCAACGCCGTCGTCGGGCTGGCGCCGCCCATGTGGACGGTGGCCGCATAGCGCAGCACGTCGATGCCGAGGTTGGCGGCCATTTCCTCCGATGTCGTGTAGATCGGCGGCGGAACCATGCCGTCGATGTCGGATGGCTTCAGCCCCGCGTCAGCGATCGCGCGGCGCGATGCTTCGAGCATCATGTCAACCGCGGTCCGTTCCGTGCCTTTCACAAAGTCCGTTTCGCCGACGCCGGTAATTGCAGCCTTGTCCGCGAAGCCGCGTGAGGGTGATGTGGTCATGCCATGCCCCGTTCAGCCGCTGGTCAGGAATACGAACGGGCGCTGGCCAGGGCTCTTTCCGCCTCATCCACCAGACCGCGCATGACCTCTGCAGCTGGCCGGATCGCGTCGATCAGGCCAATTCCCTGGCCAGCAAAGCCAGGCATGATGTCTTTGCGTTCGGCCTTGATGCCCGAGGCCATGACCGGCCCCGAAACCATCGACTGATACGGCATGGGAAGGGGCTCCTTGCCTGCAGCAACCCATGCATCGGCCCATTTGTTTCGGATCATTCGCGCGGGCTTGCCGGTCAGCGAACGACTGACGACCGTGTCCGCATCGCCGCTTTCGGTGATCGCTTCCTTCTGGAAGTGCTCGATCCCGGCTTCGACCGTCGCGAGGAATGCCGTGCCAACCCACGCGCCTTCGGCCCCAAGCATCAGTGCCGCAGCGACTCCGCGCCCGTCGGAAATACCGCCGGCCCCGATCACGGGCACACGATTGCCGACTGCATCGACGACCTGCGGGATCAGCGACATGGTTCCTATCGGGGAATTGTGGCCGCCGCCATCGTGACCCTGCGCCACGATCATGTCGATACCGGAATCGACCACCTGCCGAGCGTGCTTGACCTTGCCGATCACCGCCATGACCTTGGTGCCATTGGCATGAAGACGGTCCATCCAGGGCCCAGGATTGCCGAGGCCAGCGGCATAGACCGGCACCTTCTCCTCAATCACCACTTCCATCTGCGCCTCGAAGAACTCTCTCGAGAACAGCTGGAGCCCGCTCTTGCCCATTTCCGGCGCACCCGCGGCGCGCATCGCCGCTGCAGCATCGACGTGGGGCAGATGCTCCCGCTCCATGAAATCGCGGGTGAACTCCTGGTATTCGCCTAGCAATGCCATCGGGTTGTCGGGCGCATCACCACTTTGTGGCGACGAACCCCGCCTCACCGAGGCTGGCAGAAGCGTGTCCACCCCGAACGGCTTATCGGTCATCTCGCGGGTCTGACGGATCCAGCTACGCAACTGGTCCGGCGAGCACGCCGCTGCGCCCAGAACGCCGAGTCCCCCGGCATTCGAAACGGCAGCCGCGAGCGCGGGAACGCTCGCCCCGCCCATGCCGGCGAGGAGGATCGGGTATTCGATCCCGAGAATTTCGCAAATGCGGCTCTTGAGTGCCATTGTTGTCTTCCTCTCCATCCCGCGCCCGTCCCGGACGCGTAGCTAAATGTGTCCCCACCGGACCTTTTGGCTCACCAGTTCCGGGCTTCTCTCCGCGAGATAGGCGGCGGACCCCGACACAAGACGGGCCATGGAGTTCCGCGCAGCTTCGCTATCGCCGGTGCGAACGGCCTCAAGAACGCGGCGCAGAAATCGCAATTGAACAGCTCGTTCCTGCGCCGAATAGCCCAGCGAGTGCGAGAATTCGCGGGTCAGCAAATGCATCGCCGAAGTCAGCAGGCCGAATAGGGGGTTGCCGCTGGCCCAGCCCAAAAGGTCGTGAAAGCGGCGATTCAATTCCTCGAACCTGCTTCCTTCGACATTGCGCTCGAGCTCCTTGAGGCAATCCGCAAGGGCGCTCAGGTCGCCAGTGGTCGCTCGCTGGGCGGCGTAAGCGGCAACATCGGGCGCGATCGCTTCGCGCAGTTCGAGCAGCCCCCGCAGGTCTGCCTCCATGAAATGCAGGATAAGCGAAAGACTGTTAGCAAAATCGCCGGTTTGCGGACGTGCGACGACCGGACCGCCGCCGCGCCCCAGTTGCAGATGAATGACGCCCTGGAGTTCGAGGAAGCGCAGCGCCTCTCGCAAGGTTGCCCGGGCAACGTCATATCGCGCAAGCATTTCATCCTCGCGCGGCAACCGGTCCCCCGCAATATGGGCTCCAGCTTCGATATCGCGAACGATGTGCTGAGCGAGCGAAAGCGCGCGCTTGGTCTTCTTCGTAACATCGGCCCTCGGCCGCATCTGTGGATTAGCTCCCATCAAGAATGCTTATAAGACTTAAATCACAATCCTGTCCACACATCCTTGCGGCCGTTACCGAGCCCGGGCCGAGAAATTAAAGATTATAAGGTTTATTGACGACAAGGGGTGGGCGGCCTACCTTGCGCCAGTGCCGACGATTAGCCACGACGAAGGATGGGACATGGAAAGCGCCACGATTGAACTGGATTCGGCAGAAAAGATCGCGTCCATCCCGATCGACGAGATCGATGTTTCGCGACCCAGCCTGTTCCAGAAGGACAACATAGGCCTGTTCTTCGATCGTCTGCGGCGGGAAGACCCGATCCACTACTGCCCGGACAGCTACGTCGGGCCCTATTGGTCGATTACCAAATTCGACGACATCATGGCGGTCGATACCAACCACAAGGTTTTTTCGTCGGAGGCGAAACTGGGCGGCATCGCAATCCAAGATATGCATTCCGTCGAAGGCGCGCTCGAACTCGAAATGTTCATCGCCATGGACCCGCCCAAGCACGACCAGCAGCGCAAGGCAGTCACTCCCGCGGTCGCGCCCTCCAACCTGCTGCTGCTCGAGCCGATTATTCGCGAGCGCGCAGGCGAAATTCTCGACACGCTACCCGTTGGCGAAGAATTCGACTGGGTCGACAAGGTCTCTATAGAATTGACCACGATGACCCTGGCGACCTTGTTCGATTTTCCGTGGGAAGAGCGACGCAAGCTGACACGATGGTCGGACGTGACGACGGCCGCGCCCGAAACTGGAATCGTGGAATCCTACGAGGCACGGCGAGCTGAGCTCATTGAATGCGCAATGTATTTCAAAGGTCTGTGGGAGCAGCGCATCAACGAAGAACCGAAGAACGATCTGATTTCGATGATGGCGCATTCGCCTGCGACTCAGGACATGCCCTTCCTCGAATTTCTCGGCAATCTCCTCCTGCTTATCGTTGGAGGCAACGACACCACGCGCAATTCCATCAGCGGGGGCGTCCTGGCGCTCAACCAGAACCCGGACGAATACCGAAAGCTGAACGAGGACCCTTCGCTGATCGCCAGCATGGTGCCCGAGATCATCCGCTGGCAGACCCCGCTGACCCATATGCGGCGCACTGCCGTTCAGGATTGGGAGATCGGTGGCAAGCAAATCAGGAAAGGCGACAAGGTCGTCATGTGGTACTTGTCGGGCAACCGGGACGAGACCGCGATCGACAGGGCCAGCCAGTTTATTATCGACCGCAAGAACCCTCGTCATCACCTGTCCTTTGGTTATGGCATACATCGCTGCATGGGCAACCGCCTTGCCGAACTGCAACTGCGGATCATCTGGGAAGAGATTCACAAGCGGTTCGCGCAAGTCGAAGTAACCGGCGAGCCCGAACGCCTGTTCTCAAACCTCGTTCGGGGAATCACCAAGCTACCGGTTCGGCTGCACGCACGATGACCGGCTACCCGCGCGAGCAAATATACGGAGTTCAAGATGGTCAAGGTAACGTTCGTTTCCAGCAAGGGAACGCGGCGCGAGGTCGAGGTGGCCGAAGGCGAAACCGCGCGCGAAGCGGCGCTCTTCAACGATGTGCCAGGAATTGACGGCGATTGCGGCGGTGTCTGCGCCTGCGCGACATGTCACGTCCATGTCGATCCCGCGTGGATCGACAAGGTAGGTCGCCTGGCGGACGACAGTATGGAATCCGACCTTCTGCAGTTCGCCGAAGGGACGAGCGAATACAGCCGTCTTGCTTGCCAGATTCCAATAATGCCAGAGCTGGACGGCTTAGTTCTGCACGTCCCCGAGCAGCAATACTGACGGATCACTGTGAGATTTTCGATGAGGCCTCAGTAGCGGCCCCCGATGTACGGAGACACCAGCAAAGCTCGGGCTTCTTGCAGGTCGGCTTTCAATCTACAAATTCGTAAGCGGCACCATATCCCGCGTTCTCCGGGATAGTGAGGACGTTCTTGCCGTCGCGCTCGACGATCTCGGGTAGGACCGTCACCATCTCGCGGGCTTCAGCCTGTGCAACGCAATCTTCCGCGCTCGTTGCTTCTGCCAGCAATTGCAGGTTCAGCCGGGTCGGGAAAATAACCGTTCGCTCTCCAGCTTCTCCCATTTGCAGCGCCTTGCGCGGCGAAAGCCATTCCGCGTCGACGGTTTCGTATCCGTCGCAGGCGGCAATCTGCCGGTCGGGAGCGCGGACAACGTAGAAATGGGTGTCGAAGCGCTTGTGCATGAATGCTGGCGTAACCCACCTTGCAAACTGAGTAAGCCGGTCGAGCCGCAGTCGCACGCCGGCGTCGCGCACGATGTCTAAAAATCCCTGAGTCCCTCGCTCTACCGCCTTGCGGCTTTCAAGGTCGCAGGCGCCCTCGAATGTCGTACCGTCGCTATTTTCGGCCAACAGGATTCCTGCTTCTTCGTAAGCTTCACGGATGGCGGCAATCCGCAAGGTCCGTTGCGTGTGATCGAAGGAATCCCAACCAGTGCAATGATCGATCCATTCAGGAACTTTGTCACCGGCTGAGGGCTTGCCACCGGGAAACACCAATGCGCCCGAGGCAAAATCGATCTGGTGGTGCCGTTTTACCATGAGAACCTCGAACTGCGGATCGTCGCGCAGCAACAGCATGGTCGCGGCAGGAACCGGATCGACGGGCGTTCGCAAATTCATCCAACTCTCCTCCTGAAGCGTGCCTCTTCAACATCTTTACGCGCCGGGATCGCTGTCGCAAAGACTTACGGTCGTGCGGGCGGTCATACGGAGCGGCGGCTGCTACCTGCAGTCCCTCATCATCGGGAGTTAGGAGCCGGCTGGGCCGAATGTATAAGTCAGGCCAAGCCCTCCCGAAATCTGATCTGGTGAACCAATTATTCGCACCACCGGCGAGTCGGCAGCGTCACCCACAAGTCGATCATACTTCGCGTAACTGTAGACTCCCCAACGTTTGGTGATTTGCTGCACATAGCCGAGTGTAGCCCCAACCGACTGAATCCCACCACCCGCCGAGAACGCTGGCAGGCCGGATGCCGAATCGGGAGCAACAGAGAAGTAAGCGCTGTTGTAGGTCTCGTCCGCGAAGGTAACACGAGGCCCGGCTGAAAGGAGCCAATCGTCCCCCCGACGGGCCACGAAGTCGGCACCGATATTCCCGACCCACCCCTCGTGGCCTCCCAGGCCTTTTCGAAGCTCTGAGCGTAGCCTCACGCTTTCAGACAGATCGTATTGAAGGAACACACCCGGCTCGACCGTGAACCCCACCTTCGGGAGGTCCACGCCGACATCCCCAGCAGCCCGGCTGCCCTCAAAGTTCAGGGCGGGGCCGATGGTCAGTTGCTGAAATCTAATAAGAGGGAATCCGAAACTTTCATCCGGTGCTTCGAATTGAAAAGGATCGGTCCCGCGAGCGCGAGCGACGTCGACAAGCGGACGAAAACTCAGGTCATCGGAACCCGGATAGCTCGGCACAATCTGGACGCCGAGCGCGATCCTCGTCCGGCGTGGTTCCTCATCATCCTGGGAAAGCGCGGGTTGAGCCGCTGCAAGGAGCAGGACTGCGGCAGCACCGCCAACAAAGTAGAACTTCATGAACTGCTCCTACGGAAATTTCTCGGTGTGGGTCCGAGACGTCGCTGTGTGGCTACGACCTTGTGCCTTCATTGCCCAGCGGAGCGAATGCCGGCGTGACTTCGTGGGTTTCGCGTCTCGGAATTTTCTACCATGGACACTCACCGAGATAGCACTCTCGCCATGCCAACATTCGTTTTACCGCGTCCATGTGCCTTGTCCGTGCAACCAACTCAATCTTCCTCGAAGGGGCCTGCCTTTTCGAGCCCACCGCCAAGCGCGACAAAAAGGGTGGCGCGGTTCTGCAGCCAGGCGCGGCGCGTGGCGAGAAGCTGTTGCTGTGCATTGAACAGATTGCGTTCGGCATCGAGCACTTCGAGGTAATCCGCCACACCTTCCCGGTAGCGAAGCCGTGCGATCCGCGCGATGCGCTCCTGCGCTAGGAGAGCACGCTCGAGCGTTTCGATCTGCTCGGCGAGGTAGCGTCGACCGGCCAGCGCGTCGGAAACTTCGCGGAAGGCGGTCTGTACAGTGCGATCATAGTTGGCCACTTGCTCAACTTCGAGTGCCCTAGCGAGGTTCAGGTCGGCCTCACGCGCGCCCCAGTCGAAAATCGGCAAGGTGATCGAGGGGCCGAAACTCCACCCCAGCCCACCCGAGGAGAAGAGCCCATCGAGACTGTTGGAGCTGAGGCCGGCGCTGCTCGTGAGCGAAATTGTGGGGAAGAAAGCGGCTCGGGCCGCGCCTATGTTGGCTCGGGCTGCGCGTAGCTGTTCCTCCGCCGCAATGATGTCGGGGCGGACGAGGAGCAATTCGGAAGGCAGGCCTGCAGCAAGACGGCGATCGTCAAGCTGAGCGGCGAGGGACAAGCCGCGCGGCAGTCCGGGGGGGACGCCCCCCCCTAAAAGAACAACAAGCTGATTGCGCAGCCTCGCGAGATCGAGCCGCTCGATCGCGAGTTGTTGTTCGGCCTGCGTCAGCAAGGTTTCCGCCTGCCGGTAAGGCAGCGCAGATGTGACTCCATTGTCGAGCCGGAGACGGGCAATCCGCAGCGCTTCGCGGCGGCTTTGCGCGGTCGCCTCGGCAAGCGCGAGCTGTTCTTCGGTTTCAACGATCTCGAAATATGTGTTGGCCGTGTCGGCGATAAGCGCAAGATAGAATGCGCGTTGCGCAGCCACCGTTGCAAGATACTGGGCGCGGGCGGCCTCGCTCAAGTTCGCAATTCGACCCCAGAAGTCCAGCTCAAAAGAACTGACACCAACTCCGACGTCGAACCGATTGAAGGTGACAGCCGCTGGCGCTCCCTCAACGTCGCCGGAATCGAGCGCCGGATTAACACCAAGTGGCTGACGTGTGCGAACGGCACTGGCGTCGCCGACCAGGTTCGGAAGCCGACGACTTTCCTGGATGCGGTAGCGGGCCCGTGCCTGCGCGATACGAGCGGTTGCAGCAAGTAGATCGCGATTGTTCTCGAGGGCAATTGAGATCAGCCCTTCGAGCCGCGGATCGATGAACCAGTCGCGGTAGGACAGCTGTGAGGCAACGATCTCGCCATCGGGACGATAGTCGGCATCAAAAACGGGCGCAGTGACTGGTACGTGGCGGACATGCTCGGGTGCCAAGCTGGCGCATCCGCCTAGCAGGCTCGAGGCAAGTGCGGCGCCAAGGACGGTTTTGGTCGGACCACACCAGGGGCAGATCATCATTCGGCCTCTCCCCGGCCTGCGGAGTTTTCCGCGCCTGCCAACGGTCCGGTGTGGTGTCGGTCCCCCTCATGCCCCCCGGTCGCAACCGGCTGTTTTCGACTAATATTACGCCTTACCAGTAGATACAGCACCGGGATGAGAAAGATGCCGAGAACGGTTGCAGCAATCATGCCGCCCGCGACTCCGGTGCCGACGGCAATCCGACTGGCCGCGCCTGCTCCGCTTGCGAGGACCAGCGGAACCATCCCCATCGTAAAGGCAAGCGAAGTCATGATGATCGGGCGCAGACGCAGGCGCGCCGCTGCCTTGACCGCGTCAATACGTCTAAGGCCCCGCTCCTCTTCCTCGATCGCGAATTCGACGATCAGGATCGCATTTTTTGCGGCCAGGCCGATGATAGTGATCAGACCTACGTTGAAATAGACGTCTGCGGAGAGGCCCCGCAGCATCGAGAAAAGGACCGCGCCAAGCACCCCCATCGGCACGATAAGCAAAACCGCTAGTGGGACCGCCCAGCTTTCATACAGAGCCGCGAGCACCAGAAACACTACCACCACAGAGAGGCCGAGGAGAAATCCGATCTGTCCGCCGGCCTGCTTTTCTTCGAAGGAAACGCCCGTCCACTCGTAACCGATGCCCTGGGGCAATTGTTCGGCAAGACGCTCCATCTCCGCCAGAGCCGCACCGGACGATTCACCCGGTGCGGCCATTCCCGACAAGGTCAGGGCCGGATACCCGTTATAGCGCGAGATGCTGGCCGGGGCCGCGGACCATTCGACATCAGCGAAAGAGCCGAACGGCACCAAATCACCAGCCTGGTTGGGAATGCGCAGCGCCAGGACGTCTTCAGGGGTCATGCGGTGGGGCGCATCGGCCTGGACCAGCACCTGGAGTACGCGGCCGTCACGGTTGAAATCATTGGCATAAGCAGAGCCAAAAGTGATCGAGAGAGCCGCATTGACGTCAGCGAGCGACAAGCCCAGCGCACGCGCCTGAACTCGATCGATGTCGACCCTGAGTTCGGGGCTGGGTCCCTGGTCCTCTGGGCGCAGGTTCGCAACGAGCGGACTCTCCGCCGCCAGACCAAGCAACTGGTCGCGCGCGGCGATCAGGGTCTCACGTCCCAGACCGGCGCGATCCTGGAGCTTGAGCGTGAACCCGCTGGCCTGCCCAAGGGACTGGATCGACGGTGGCTGGATGACGAACGCGGTTGCTCCGTCATTCTGCATGAAAGTCCCCATTGCCCGCTGCAGAATAGCTCCTGCGCTGCTTTCCTCGGCGGTCCGTTCGTCCCACGGCTTGAAAGGCGCGAACATCAATGCATTGTTCTGTCCCTGCCCAAAGAAGCTGAAGCCGCGCACTACGACCAGGTTTTCGACTTCCTCCTGGGCGAGCCAGAACTCGGTAATCGGCTCGAGCGCTTCGTCCAGCCGCTCCTGGGTGGCGCCCGGCGGCGCCTGTACCGCAGTGATTAGGTAACCCTGGTCCTCAGTCGGCAGGAAAGCGGTAGGCAGGCGGAAAAACAGCAACGCGGTAATGGCTACTAGGGCGAGGAACACTGCAAAGGCGCGAAACGGACGCGAAAGGATCCGATCGTTCGCGCGCCCGTATTTGTCCTGCATCTTCGCGAACCAGCGGTTGAACCGGCCAAAGAAGCGCGCGGCCATGTTGCGGACACGGGCAAACCGCCCGCGCCAGCCGGGCTGTGCTTCGGCCTCCCAATCGATCTCGACCTCGCCACCCTCGCCATGCCCTTGGGCTATCGGCTTGAGGAAGGTAGCGCACAATGCCGGCGTCAGCGACAGGGCCATGAAGGCGGAGAAGAATATCGCGACGGCAAGTGTAACCGAGAACTGGCGGTAGATTCCGCCCGTCGATCCGGGGAAAAACGCCATCGGTACGAATACCGCGATCAGTACCAGCGTGATGCCGATGATCGCGCCGGTGATCTGACCCATGGCCTTGCGGGTCGCCTCGAGGGGCGGGAGGCCTTCCTCGCGCATGATGCGCTCGACGTTCTCGATGACGACGATTGCGTCGTCGACGAGGATGCCGATGGCGAGAACCATGCCGAACAGCGACAGCACATTGATCGAGAAGCCGAACACCCACAAACCGAGACACGCGCCGGCGAGGGCGATTGGAACCACCAGCGTCGGGATCAGTGTTGCCCGAAAGTTCTGGAGGAACAGGAACATGACGAGGAAGACAAGGACCATCGCCTCGGCCAGAGTCTTGATGACTTCCTCGATCGAGACTTCGACGAATGGCGTCGTGTCATAAGGTATTGACCAAGCAACATTAGCCGGTAGCCCGGGCGCGATTTCTTCCATCCGCGCCGTGATTCCTTCAGCGGTTGCAAGCGCGTTGGCACCGGTAGCAAGCTGCACAGCCAGTCCCGCCATTGGCTGACCGTTTAGAGTGGTCGATGTCGCATATGTCTGCGCGCCGATTTCCACTCGCGCGACTTCCCCCAGGCGAACCACTGCGGCGCCGGAATTTGCGCGCAAGATGATGTTTTCAAATTCCTCGACCGTATTGAAACGACCTTCGGTGGTGATCGTCGCAGTGATCTGCTGCCCGTCCGCAAGGGGCCTGGCTCCGATCGATCCACCTGCCGTCTGCGCGTTCTGTTCGCGGATCGCGGCCAGAACGGCACCGGGCGAAAGATTGTAGGACGCGAGAGCGTCGGGATCGAGCCAGATGCGCATGGCATATTGCGAGCCGAACAGTGTTACGTCGCCTACCCCGGGCACGCGCCGCAGTTCATCGATCACCTGATTGGATGCGATATTGCCAAGATCGGTGCTGGTAAGATCGCCACTTTTAGACACCAGCGCGACGATCAGCAGAAATCCGGCATTGGCCTGGCGCACGGTGATGCCCTGTCGCCGCACCTCCTCTGGCAGTCGCGCCTCGACAGTGCTCAATCTATTCTGAACGTCGGTCTGGGCGAGGTCGATATCCGTTCCCGCCTCGAACGTCAGCGTGATGCTCGCAGTGCCATTCGACGCGCTCGAGGACGACATGTAAAGGAAGCCCTCCACGCCGTTGAGCTGTTGTTCGATCACCTGGGTGACGTTTTGCTCAAGCGTCTCGGCGTCGGCGCCGGGGTATACTACGCTGATCGTCAGCGAGGGCGGCGCGACTTCGGGATATTGCTCGACCGGAAGGGCTCGCAACGCGATTATGCCCGCCAGCAGGATGCCGAGCGCGATAACCCATGCAAAGATGGGCCGATCAATGAAAAACCGGGCCATGTTTCAGCGTTCCTGGGACACGGGGGCAGATTTCTTCCGGACGGCGGTCTTGCGGGCCGTCTGAGCGCTCAGGGGCTGAACGGGCACCCCCGGGCGGACCTTCTGCAAATTGCTGACGATCACCACGTCGCCTACTTTCAGGCCACTCTTTACGATCCAGAAGCCGTCCACCATCGCGCCAAGGGCGACCGAACGCGTCGCCGCCCGCCCTTCGGCATCGACAACGAAGACCGAACCGCCCTGTTCGGTCAGATTTACTGCCCGCTGGGGAACAGAAATGCCTTCTTGCACCTCGCCCGCGAAAATCCTCGCGCGGACGAATTCCCCCGGGAGCAGCAATCCCATGGGGTTGGGAAACTCGGCGCGCAGTTCGACCGTGCCGGTCTCCTCGTCTACCGACAGGGCATAAAAGTCGACATAACCTGGAATGGGATACTCTGTCCCGTCGCTGAAAGTCAGTCTGACTTCAACCCGATCATTCTCGTCGAGCTCGATTTCACCTGCTGCAACCGAGCGGCGAAGTGCGAGCACTTCGCTCGCGGCCTGGGCGAAATTGACATAGACCGGCGAAATCTGTTCGATTTTGGTCAGGAGAGTCCCTTCAGGTTGGCTGACCAGCGCACCTTCGGTGACCAGCGCCCGGCCGGCGCGCCCCGAAATCGGTGCTCGGACGGTGGTATAGCCAAGCTGGAGCGAAGCGGCTTCGAGTTGCGCGCGGATCTGTGCGACATTGGCCTCCGCCTCGCGTGAGGCGGCAACCGCGGCATCGTATTCCTGGCCACTGATCGCGTTCTCAGCCACGAGAGGCCGAAAACGTGCGACGACAGCGCGGGCATTGCTGGCTGTCGCGCGGGCACGCTGCAAGGCTGCCTCGGTCTGCGCGTAATTTGCGCGCAGTTCTCGCGGATCGATGCGGAAGAGAGGCTGACCGGCGCGCACGTCAGTGCCTTCTTTATACAGCCGCGCCTGAACGATGCCCGTTACCCGCGCACGCACTTCGGCTTCGCGGACGGGCTCGACCCTTCCCGGAAGCTCGACCACATTGGGAATGGGCCGACTTGCAATGGTTACTGTCCTGACCGGTATGGCTGGCGGCTCAGCGGGTGCTTCGGCGTCCGAGCATGATGCGAGCAAGAGACAGGCCGTAACGACGGCAAGAATACGCTTCATGGGGGGCTTTCAGTCAGATTCGGTGCAGGTTTGGAAGCGTAATAGTCATTACACGCTTGTCCTGCAACTCTCGATCGTGGACATTGCTCGTGATGACCTCGCCAGACCCGTTCTGCAGATTGAACCTTCGTCGCCAGGCGATCGTCTCGGCTGCGCGTAAGCTTTTCGTTAGGCAAGGTTATGAGCAGACAACGCTGCGCGATGTCGTCGATGAAGCGGGGGGGTCACTCGCGACAGTTTACAAGTTGTTCGGCAATAAGGACGGCCTGCTCGAAGCTGTGGTGCTGGAAAACGTCGCCACGAGCGAGGCGCTATTCCAGGCGGCCGGGAAGGACGGAGCATTACCTGGCCCGACCCTTCATCGTCTGTCCGAGGAGCTTAGCGCCCTCTTTCTGAACCCGGAGGTTGTTGCGCTGGTCCGCATCGTGATGGCCCAAAGTATCAGCGATCCCAATTTCGCTAGGCGCTTTTTTGAGCGCACCGCAACAAGCACGCGCATCGCGTTGGAGAGATTATTCCAAAACTGGCAGGAGTGCGGGATCGCAATGGATGGGCCACCGAGCTTTCTCGCGGAAATGTTCATGAACCCCTTCGTGGCGGACCTACATACAAAAGCAATCAGCCATGGTTCGGGCATTGGTAACACGCCCGAGCGGCTGCGCGATAGGACCGACTTCTTTCTCAAGGCATCGGGAATCGGGAGTAGCGCGTAAGCACTCCGGCTTCATCAAAGACGGAGCAGAGACGCTCAGCACGAGCGAGTCTCGCAATATGGTGGGCTAAGTGCCATAGCAGGCTCGGGGTCAATTCCGCAGCAGGACTAATCCGGCAACTCCTAGCACGGCACCCGCCAGCAGCCAGGATTGATCGACAAGCAGCGCAGCGGCCACGATCAATGCAGCGGCTACAGGCCCTTTAGCGGACTGATCTCGATGGTGGCTGGCCGCGAGCCGTTCGACACTGACCGGATCGAGTTGGACCGGCAGATAGCCAGATTTTGCGATTGAGCTCGCGTTCGCAAGTATACCGGGCAGGGACGCCGACAATCCCAGCAGTTGACGGCGGATTTTCTTCAGCCCTGACCGAGCACTGCCAAGTGAGAACCGCTCTGAGAGAAGCTCCATCATAATCGGCCGGGTTTCTTCGGCAATGTTGTACTCGGGTGCCAGCGATCGGACAAACCCTTCGGCCGTCAGCAAGGTCCGCAGAAGAATGGCTAGATCGGGCGGGAGGACCAGCTTGAAATCCCGTAACAAGTCGAATACTCGCGAGAAGATCTGCGAGAACTCGATACCGGAGAGCACCGCCCCCTTGAACTCTCCAATCAACTGATCGAGATCTAGCGCCAGTGCAGCGCGATCCACTTTAGGCTCTCCCGCCCATGCGAGAAGAACATCAGCGACCTCGCTGGTTTCCTCGCCGGCAATCGCGAGCACAAGCCGAACAATCTCGTCGCGTCTGGCCTTGGTGAGCGTCCCGACCGATCCAAAATCGATGAATCCGACATCCTGTTCGCCGATCAGGAAAACATTACCGGGATGCGGGTCGCCGTGGAATTCACCGTTCAGAATGATCATGCGCAGGACTGCGTCGGCGTAGCTTTTGGCGAAACGAGCCACCTGTGGATCGCCAGAGGAGTTGGCCAGCGAAGAAGCCGGCAGGCCGTACAGGCGTTCCTGTACGTTGACCCGGAGCCCCGTTAGTTCCCAATGGATGGCCGGAGTCTTGACCCCAATGGTATCGAGATAGGCGCCAATCCGCTCGCACGCTCTGGATTCCGCAGCGAGGTCCATCTCCCAGGCGAGATTGCGGCCGAAGGTACGCAGAAACTCGGCTGGCCGGTAGCGAGCAATGTCTGGCGACCGTGCTTCCGCGATCCCGGCAAGGCGTACAAGGAGGCGCACATCAGCCTCCATCCGAGCGGCAGTGCCTGGCCGCCGAACCTTCACGATGACATCGCTTCCGTCCCGCAGTTTGGCGGAATAGGTCTGCGCTATGGAGGCGGAGGCCAAAGGCTGTTCGTCGAATTGCACAAAGTCGTTCCGCCAGTCCTCACCCCAGCTTGAAGCAAGAACGGGCTCGATATGCGCGAAAGGTACTGGCGACACCTGATCGTGCAGGGTTGAGAATGCCGTGATCCAGTTTTCGGCAAACAGATCGCTACGCGTGGCGAGGAGCTGCCCCAGCTTTATACCAACTGGACCGATGTCACGCAGGAACGCGACCACTGCGGCTGGGCGAAATTCGCGAGTGTCAATAACTGGGCTGGTAGAAGGAATAAACCCGAAGGCTCCCGCGAGGTTCTTGGCCCCGTGCCTTACAAGAATCTGGCCGATCTCCGCAGCGCGAGCCATGCTGCTCATAGGCTTTTCAGAAAACGAAGACATGTTTTTTAATCTGCCTCGTTCCGTTGTTGGTCCAGATTTGCCGATACCCTCGCAAGAATGTCTCTCAATGTACGTTTCTCATCTGCGGTAATGTCGCGCCAAAGCAGGTCATGAAGCCGATCAGCGGAGCCCCTTAATTCGGGCAGGAGGTCATCAAGCCGCTCAGTGAGAATGAGCTGCCACGCTCGCCGATCCGTTTTGGCTCGAACCCTTTCCATTAGCCCTCTGGCACAAAGACTGGCGACCGCTTGGCCGATAGTCGCTGATTCCAGTTCCAGTTTCTTCGCTATTTCAGCCTGCGTGAGGACAGGATCGCGAAGAAGTTGTCCGATGATCCTCCACTGTGTCTGATTGAGACCGATCCTGGCGACCCGTGCATCGTACGCCCTTCGAGCTCCCCGACTGATTTCGTTCAAAAGATAGAGAATGCGGTCATCATCGCTGATTACCTTCCGCCGACGCTGCGATCGTGTCAGGGTATCTGGGTTTTCGTCCATAGGACTGTGTAGTCCGATCGCTTCGGATGCCCAAACACAAACTGCTAAAACACTTTACTATACGACGCGCGCCTTATAGGGCGCGTGGCCCGATCACCTCTTACTGAAGCTGCCGAAAGAGTCAGATGACCGATACCTCCAACGAACCGGAGCAGGAGGGCACAACCCCAACGAACCCGCAATCGCGGCGTGGCTTGCGCGTCGTGTTAATCATTATTGGTCTTGCAGTCCTGCTCGGCGGGGGCTGGTGGTACTTTCGGCACGTTACCTACGGTCAGTACATGCAGTCGACCGACAATGCCTATGTCGCTGTTGACAGCGTCGTTATCTCTTCCAAGGTAGCGGGATACGTCGAAGAGGTCTTCGTGGGGGAGAACGAGCAGGTTGCTCGCGGCGGAGCCCTCGTACAACTTGATTTGCGGGATTATCAGGCGCAAGCTCAACAGGCGCGCGCGCAGATTGCCGCGACGCTCGCAGGGGCCGATACCATCCGGTCACAAGTAACCGAACAGGATGCGGCCATCCGCCAGGCGCAGGCCCAACGCGCCGCCGCGGGCGCGGCACTCGACCTCGCGAACGACCAGGTGGCGCGCTATCGACCCTTGGCTGCCACCGGAGCCGAACCGCGGGAAAAGCTCGACCAGTATGAGACGCAGGCGCGGCAGGCGCGCGCCGAACTCGCAGCTACGCAGGCGGCGGTTTCTGCCGCAACGGCTCGCCGCGCGACCCTGTTCGAGCAGATTGGCCAGACCCAGGCGCAGGCCGACGCTGCGCGCGCGCAGCTAGAAACAGCCGACCTTACGGTTGAATCGACGTTGCTGCGCGCCAGCAAGGCAGGCCGGGTCGGCGATCTCTCGGTGAGAGTGGGCCAGTTCGTGCAGCCGGGCCAGCGTTTGATGACGGTGGTTCCGGTGAGCGCGATCTACGTGACCGCAAACTTCAAGGAAACGCAGGTTGGCCTGATCCGGCCCGGCCAGAGCGTCCGGCTAGAGGTCGACGCCTTACCCGGCGTTGAGATCGCGGGACGGGTGGACAGCATATCGCCGGGAACGGGAGCGGAATTTTCAATCCTCCCCCCCGAGAATGCCACCGGCAACTTTACGAAGATCGTTCAGCGTATACCGGTCCGCATAGCTATTGACGCTCGTCTTGAAGTTCGGCGTCTGCTCGTTCCCGGCATGTCAGTTGTGGCGACCGTTGACACCCGGAATGCGGCAGGTGAACTGGAAGAGATCTCGAGCCAGACGCAATGACCGAAGGAATGGCAGCCCCTGGCACTCCCGGAGGTCCGGTCGCGAGCCCGAAAAACGCGGACGTTACCGCCTGGGTAGCCGTGGCTGCGGGCGCTCTCGGCGCCATGCTCGCGACGCTGGACATCTCGATCGTCAATTCCGCTCTGCCTGTTATCCAGGGAGAAATCGGTGCCACAGGCGCCGAGGGCACCTGGATTGCCACCTCGTTTCTCGTTGCTGAGATTGTCGTCATTCCGCTGAGCGCCTGGCTGGAGCGTCTGTTTGGTCTGCGAACCCTCCTTATCATCGCGGTCAGCGCGTTCACCGCCTTTTCGGTGCTGTGCGGGATTGCAACCGACCTTACCACTATGATCATCGGTCGCACGGGTCAGGGCTTCATGGGCGGAGTGCTCATTCCGACGGCGATGACCATCGTCGCCAAAAGGCTGCCGCCTCATCAACAGCCCATCGGAATGGCCCTGTTCGGCATGACAGTGATCCTCGGCCCCGTGATGGGACCATTGATCGGGGGTTGGCTGACCGAGAATCTGAGTTGGCACTATGCCTTCTTTGTCAATGTGCCAGTCTGCGGCCTGCTGCTGCTCCTCCTGTTCGTTGGCTTGCCCCATGAAAAGCCAAAGTGGGAATATCTCACCGACGCGGATTGGGCGGGCATTCTCGGGCTCATCCTGGGGCTGGGCGGCCTGACAGTTGTTCTCGAGGAGGGCCACCGTGAAGAATGGTTTGAATCCTCGCTCATTCAATGGCTCACGGTGATCACAATCGTCGGATTTGCCTCGCTGATTTACGGACAGGTGAAGGCACGCAAACCGGTCTTAAAACTGCAACTCCTGTTCAATCGACAGTTTGCCAGCGTCGCGATCATGGCGCTCGCCTTGGGCATGGTGATGTATGGTTCGACCTACGTAATCCCGCAGTTCCTCGCGATCATTTCTGATTACAACGCCCTTCAGACCGGGCTAGTTATTTTCTGGATGGGCGTCCCGGCATTCCTGTTGATGCCTGTCCTTCCCTTGATGATACGGAAGATCGACATCCGCATCGCCGTTGGCGCCGGCATGTTGCTGATGGCGGTCAGCTGCTTTGTCAGCACCAGCCTTACAGCCGAATCCGGGGGTGCCGTTTTCACCGAGAGCCAGCTCTTGCGCGGTGTCGGCATGATCCTGTCGATGATGTTCCTGAACCAAGCGACAGTGGCTTCGGTTGCCAAGGAGGACGCGGGCGATGCTTCGGGGATTTTCAACGCGGCCCGCAATCTCGGCGGGTCTTTCGCTCTTTCAGCTTTGGCATCGTTCCAGGACCAACGGATCTGGCATCACAGCCGACGAATGGAAGAGACGCTGAATGCGAACAGCGTTTCGCTGCAGGACTATCTCGACGGGCTGGCGCGAAACTTCGGCGGCATGGAGGGGGCGATGGCCGTCCTGAGCCGCACCCTCCAACGCGAGGCGTTCATAATGACCTACAATGACGTCTTCCTGGTGATGGGGGTCCTGACCCTCGCGACGGTTCCGCTAGTCCTCTTCCTGAGGCCGCTTCCAAAAAATGTCTCCCTTTCGATGCACTGAGCCCAACATGATGCGCCGTCCAATACCATCGCTTCTCCTCATCGCCTTGCTGGCTGGCTGTACGGCTGGGCCGGACTACGCAGGCCCTCCGAAAATATTGTCGGCGGATACGGGCCATCGGTTTGTCCGCGCTGGCGAGGACGTAGGCCTCATGGACCCGGCCCTCGCCGAATGGTGGGTGCTGCTCGACGATCCTGAACTGACACGGCTGGTCGAAATTGCGCTGTCCGAAAATCCGTCGCTTCAGGCAGCGCAAGCGCGCATCGCGCAGGCCCGGGCATCGGTCAGGCAGGATCGGGCGGGCAGAATGCCGACGCTCGGAACCCAGGCCACCACTATTCAGGGCCGGCTTCCCGGCCTGGACATCCAGGGGGGGCCACCCCCGTCCTCACAGCAACCCGATCCGGAGGCGGGAAGCGACGACGCCCTCAGCTTTTACAATGTTGGTCTCAATGCAAACTGGGAGCTGGAGTTTGCGGGCGGCTCCCGGAGGCGTATCGAGGCCGGCAACGCGCAGGCCGCTGCAACGGTCGCCAACGCGGAGGACGCAAAGGTCCAGCTGACCGCCGAAGTTGCCAATAACTACGTCAACTTGCGGGAGGCCCAGTTCCGCGCCGACCAATACCGGACGCAGATCAAGCTGCAGGAGGAAATCCTGGCCCTGACTTATCAGCGGTATCAGCAGGGCGCGCTGCCGCTGTTCCCGGTGGGTAACGCGAACGCCGAGCTGGAGGTGCTCAAGTCCCAGTTCGCCGAGGCGGAGGCCGACATTGCGGTCCTGCTCGACGCGCTTGCCATACTGTCCGGCCGGATTCCCGGATCGACTGCCGAAGACCTTTCGACGCCGCGTGATATCCCTTTGCCCCCGGATCAGGTTACTGTCGGCGATCCGGCGAGTCTGTTCGCGCGTCGGCCCGACATCAGGGCGGCTGAGCGCACTCTCGCCGCCGCAACGGCCAGGATCGGTGTGGCTGAAGCGGCAAGGTTCCCGAAGCTGTCCTTCATGGGGATTCTGGGCCTTGGCGGATCCTCCCCCGACGACATCTTCGATGTGGGTGAATTATCGGCATTGGCGATCCCTCGCCTGGAATGGAATTTTCTCGATTTTGGAAGGGTCGACGCGTCAGTAGATCGAGCCGGGGCGGTCCGCGACGAAGCTGTCGCTAACTACCGTCAAACCGTCCTCTCGGCGCTACAGGATGCCGAGCGAGCTCTGGCACGATTTGGCCAACAACGGGTCGCACTGGCAGCCACCGCACAGATCAAGAGCCAGGCCGATAGCGCCGCTGATCTGAATCGCCAGCGCTTTGCGGCAGGAGCGATCTCGAGGGCTGACCTCAATCTTGCGCTGCGCGACAAGCAGCAGGCTTCGGCAGACCTGGTTCGGACGAAAGCGGCGCTTACCCTGGCCTGGATCGCGCTGCAGAAGTCGCTGGGCCTGGGGTGGCAAGAGCCCGCCGAGGGGGCAGTTGCCGCGCCGTGAAGTCGTAGCTGACGAGGAGTCCTGCGTCAGTTCGTTCGGTTCACGAGAAATACGCGCCCCTGCCGCTGGCGACCAACTTGCCGTCGGGTCCGACAATACGCGTCTGCGCCACCGAAATCTGCCGCCCGATCTTCACGATCTGTCCGTGAGCAGTGAGAGGGCCTGAGGTTGCAGGACGGTGATAATCGACGCGCAGATCGGCCGTCGCTTTCGCGGCGGCGCCTCTCGCAAGCAAAGCATAAAGTCCGGTGAGGTCGACCAGTGACGCCAGGATCCCTCCATGCGCCGACCCCACCATGGGGTTCGACACGATCTCCTCGCGCCACGGCATGGTGATCTCGATTCCATTCTCAGACCAGGCAGCAATCTCCAGCCCGAGCCATCGGTGAAAAGGGGCCAGGTGCAGCATCTCTTGCAAGCGCTCTCGATCGATCATGCTTCCTTCATCCCCTCCAGCTGAGCCGTATCGGAAGAGTGATGGCCCCTCAGGAAATCGACGATAGCGGCGGAAAAGGCGTCGTTCGCATCGCCCACGACCATATGCGTGGCATCTGCGATGTCCGTGTATTCTGCATGAGGGGCAAGTTGTCGCAGATGCGAAACGGCCTCGTCGGAAACAAGATCACTCGAAGCGCCGCGGATGAGATGCAGCGGAAGTGCGAGATTCGCCGCGGCTTGGCTCAACTGTGCCGACTGCCGGTCCTGACTGCCAGGGTCGCTTCGTTTGGTAGCCGCGATATTGCGGATGAAAGCGGGGTCCCAATGCCAGTAAAAGCGGCCATCCTCCTTTTTCCGCAGATAGCTCTTGAGGCCATCGCTTGCGCCGCGTCTGGCACGATGCGGCATATAGCGAGCGATCACGTCCGCCGCCTCCTGCGGTGAAGCGAAGCCACTATCGACGTGCTCTTCCATGAAACCGACTACTCGCATCACGCCGGCGGGCTCCATTCGCGGAACTACGTCGACCAAGGTAAGCGAGGCAAAGGTGCCGGGTGCGAGCTCGCCTTCGGCTAGAATTCCTGCCATTCCGCCAAGCGAAGCCCCGACCAGGGCTGGGCGACGCTCCATAAGCGACGCGATGTTGACCAAGTCAGCCGCAAAATTTCGGACATCGTAAGCGCCCTCAAGAGCCCAGTCGCTATCTCCATGCCCTCGAAGATCGACCGCAATCGCGCGAAAGCCTTCTTGAGCGAGATCGCACATTACGCGCTTCCACGCCCGCCGGGTCTGACCGCCCCCATGAGCGAGCAGGACCGGCATCGCGTTCTGTTCCCCGCAGGCGTCAGCGGCAAGAGCAATTCCTGCCTCACCGTATAAGATCATTGCTTCGATCTGCACTGGAGTATCACCTTTTATACTATATCGGCTCTTCCTTAATTGGGAACCGTGCATCCGAGACAGCGATCGCTTACTGGCTGCCCCTCCGCCGTTATCCTCTCAGTCATTCAGGCACCATAGCGCGCCATGAAGGTGTCGTGAGCCGCGCGGGCGACACGCTCGCATTGCGCGACAGGCACTTTCTCATGCGAACCGAATAGGCGGTTGTCAAAAATAGACACTTTGCACAGTTCGACGAGCTGCTGTGCAGCGATTTGCTCATCATCCACGGTCAGTTCGCCACGTCCGCACCATACGCGCAGAAGCACCCTGATCTTTTCCGTCCCTCGGCGCGGACCGGCGTCCATAATCGTCGCCGTCGCGAGTGGGAAGCGTCCGCCCCCCCCCACTGCAATACGACACAAATGCACAGCACTGTCGTGCCGCCCAAATAGATCAGTCAACTGATTTGCAACTACGAGCAAGCCTTGTCGCGCAGGCAATTCCGCCAGCCTTGGCTTGGCGATTTCGTTGTTAACATTCTTAAGTGCGTTTTCTACAACCGTGACATAGAGTGCGCCCTTGTCTGGAAAGTGATTGTAAAGTGTGGGCTTAGCAACTTTTGCTTCCCGTGCCACCTGCTCCATGCTGGCGCCATCAAAGCCTTCCCTCACGAACACCCGGGTGGCGGCTGAGAGGATCGCCTCATGCTTTCGGGCTTTAACGGCTCCACTCATCAGTCTGCTACCAGCACCAAATCGTTACGTTACTAATATCAGCACCCCGAGGTACGACGTTCGCAGCCGTTGACCAACCCGGCAGTTTGGTGGCTTGTCCGGGAATTTGGCAGCATGACCGGCACGGATCTTCCGCTCATGCTGTATAACTGCACTATCCTGTTCCCCCGAAGTAACATCCTATAGCTACGAGACATTCCCGTCAGCAATCGGATTTCAGAATTTGGCTCCAACTGCGATTCCATAACGCCGCGGATCTAGGGTATAGATATTTGTAAAATTACCGGAAGATGCATCGGTAACATACAATCCGGTTATGGAATCACTATCAAAGAGGTTTTGGACGAATCCCCGAACAAACCAGCGATCATCAGCACTGTTCAGTTGGACCACGGCATTCGCTTGAACGAAGGGCTCGATGCGATTGACCCTCCCGTTAAAGATGTTCCCGTACTGCTTGCCGGTTAAAGCAAGATCCATCCTAGGCACCAAAGTCATGCCATTACTGAGTTCGACTGTGTACTGCGCACCCATCGAAACCTTTAGATTGGGGGCCTGAGGCAGGGTGTTGCCTTTAATGTTCACCTCGACACCCGGACTGAGAACTTGAATTCCGCTATTCTCGGGAATGGCATTTTCGAGGACATCGCAGATGCCGAATGCACCGCTGGAGGCGATATTGCCGTCAGCAGGAAATTCCTCGGGGCCCCGGAGTCCCAAAGCTGCATTGACTACTGCAACGAATCCATCAGCGACTCCGGGAGCAGGCCCCGTGACAGCGCAATGGGCGCCATTGCTGATGTCCTTGATGATCACCGCATCGGGATCGCCGCCGCCGGGATCACGCGGATTGGAAAAGAATTGATCGCCAGCGACCTCAGCGTTCAGGTAGCTGAAGTTCAAATTCACCAGCAGATTACGGTCCGGCCGTATCACAGTTTCCAGTTCGAGGCCCCAAATATCGGCATCGATTGTATCGTTCACTGAAGTTCTAGCAACGATCCGGCTTAGCTGAAGCCCGCTATATTTATAATAAAAAGCCGTCGCATTCAACTGCAACGCCCCGTTTGCAAAGACGTTCTTTGAACCGATTTCAAATGCATCGATCGATTCGGACCCAAAGCTTTCGCTCACTTCAAAAATCGGAGAGAGTGGCGGATTTATCCCGCCCGATTTGTATCCCCTGGAATAAGAGGCGTAGATGGTATTATCGGGTGTGATCGCGAAGTCCAGAACAGCTCTTCCCGTAATGTCGTCAAAGCCGACTTCGCGAAACTGAGTGAGCTGAAGGCCAGGCTGGCCGGGGTCAGCGTCGAAAAGCCCTGATGGACTTACCAGAGGGGTTATAGGGCTTTCGAAGGGATCTCCATCGTTCGAATAGGGATTCAGGAAACTAATCAAGGTGGTGCGTGCGGTTACATCTTTCTTGTCGTTGTTATAACGTAGGCCGCCCGTAAGGGTGAGCCGATCGGTCAAGTCAAAATATACCTCGCCGAATATTCCGTAGCTCTCAAGATTGGCTTCCAGAGAATTGTTCCGATACATCGAAGTCGCGAAATAGGAAGGTGGAAGCCCGCCCGACAGGGAACCGAAAGATCCCAGGATTGCGCTCGCATAATCTAGCGCAAACGAATTAACGTAATAGCTGTTGTCAGTGGTTTTGGATTTTGCATAAATTCCGCCGACCAGAAAATTGAACGGTCCATCAAAGTCGCTTGTGAGGATTAGCTCGCCACTCCAGGACTCTCGCTGTTCAGCAGAACGGTCGAAGGAGAGGGGAGACTCGGAACAAAGCGAATTCCCCTCGAAAGCACCACGGTTGCCGTCGTCATTGTCAGAAGTACATAGTGGCCCCTGCGGTCCGCCTGGAAAGAGTGCGGCGACTATGGGCGAGAAATAGCCTGAGGATCCCGGAATAAATGCGGGAGCCGGAGGAGCGAGGCCAGTTGGCAGACCATTTGCTCCGAAAAAGGCAAGTGTGTTCAATGCCGGGGCGAAGCCAGCTCGGTCCTGAACCCCGAGAAAGTAATCCTGCCGCGAATCCACCTGGGTATCCTGATACAGGCCCGTGGCAGTTAACGTCATCGCGCCAAAGCTTTGCTCCAGTCGCGCCTGAATCTGCAGTTCATCCGCCAAGTAGAAGGGCGTATAGGGAGTGTTCACCACCCTGACATCGTCGGGCTTGTCGAACCCGGCGAATGCATCAGGGCCATACAAACTCCCGAGCCCGAGCACTCCGGGAATGCCCTGAATGGCGAAGAATTCAGAGGAACTAAGCGTGGCCCCCACCGTGGAATTTGCATTGGTGATGTCGTAGTCAAGACGATTGTTAAGACAGCCCAGTACCCCCAGTGGATCTCGCTGGCAGGCCTGCTTCTGGTTCCTCAATCGCGTATCGTTCTCGCGGAAGTAATATCCCATCATATCGAAAGTTGTGTTCGGGCCGGGCTCGAAACGCAGGGACCCGCGCACAGCATACATGTCGCGATCATCGATGTCGGAACCGTCGTACAAGTTCGTGGTATAGCCATCGCGGTTCAGATATACGCCGGCCAGCCTGACGCCGATCGTATCTCCGATCGGAATGTTTACCATTCCCTCTGCTCTTATGCTGTTGAAGTTGCCATATTCGAATTCGGCTTCAGCGCCGAATCCTGACAGGTCGGGTTTTGCGGTGACCACGTTCACAACACCGGAGGTCGCGTTCCTGCCAAAGAGCGTTCCCTGGGGTCCACGAAGGACTTCGATGCGTTCAAGGTCGAAATATTCCGTTTCGAACAATCGGGTTCCAAAAAGGGGCGATCCGTTGACATGTATGGCGGTCGCGGCGTCGCAGGTCACGCCGACGCATAAGTCGCCGATGCCGCGGATAGTGAAGGAGGCGGAGGTGAAATTGCCTTTCGAAAACGACACATTAGGCAGGGTCAACTGGAGATCGGATGCGTTTTCGATCTGCTGGCTTTCGAGCGCTTCGGCGTCGAACGCGCTGACTGCGATCGGCACCTCTTGCAAGCTCTGCGACTGGCGCTGGGCCGTCACAATAATGACGTTGCCCGTTACAACCTGCCCGTCATCGGCATCCTGGCCGGATGCAACCGGTTGAGCACTCAATACTTGTGGCAACACCAATAATGCGGCGCCCGCCAGCCAGTAGGATTTTTTCTGCATGCTCGTTCCCCTCTCTCCATAGAAATTTACCCATTTTTGGGCCTGCTCCCTATTGCCCCAAAATGGGGGCAGCTCGGCGAGCTGCCCCTAGTCTGAGGAGAGGTTAAATGAGAAACAATCTCATGCGCCTCTGGGGCAGAGGTTATGCTTTTCGGAAAATCTAGTAAAGTAGTTTATTGTCAGGCAAGGGAGAACGCGGAAACGGACCCAAGTTGGGCAGCGAAAAATGCCAAGGCCGCGTTCGATCCGCGACATATGATGATACGGCAGTTTGATACCCGAGGAACGGTCTCTGGCACCCCGCTGCTTCACCGGTACCCTCCACTGGGAAAGTTCCCCTATTTCCCACACATGGATCCGTGAGAACGCTAAACGATTTTCAGGCGAGTCTTGTTTATGGATTTTCACGTCTCCCCCTTATTAACACTCGACAAGACCGAGATAATCCTCGCAATGCCCTTGGCAGAAGTCTGGCTGGCTATGGCATTCTTGGGCTTGGCAGCTTGTATTTACGCTACTGGCATACCCGGCGCACTCGTGCCGGTTTCCTTTTCCTCGGGTGCGCTTCTAGGCGAAACGCTTGCCATCGCAGCGGTCGCCGCAGGCGCGCTTTTTGGATCGGTCATCCTTTTCTGCGGGCTCGTGCGGGGAACGAGTTCTATCTCGCAGCATCGGTATGGCCGCCACATCAAGAGGTTGGATCACGCAGTTTCAAGGGGTGGGATTTTACCGATTATTGGACTTCGCCTGATTGGCGTCCCGCATCTGGCCGTGACGGGAGTTTCCGCATTGGCCTCTCTAAGCCTGCGGCGTTATGCCATTTCGACGCTTGTTGGAATTCTTCCCGCGATTGCGATAGCGGCGACTGCCGGGGCTGCGCTCTAGTCGCACTGGACGATCGCCGAACCTGAAAACCTGCGTATCAAATGCCAAACCAGGGGCCAATACACGCTGTCAGGCTGTATCGCCCTCGATTCCGGCGCAGAAGATCCATTTTCCACCTCGTTTGAGAGGGGCCGCAGCCGCCAGGCATCTGCTCAACGGATTCGGGACGCACAGAATGACGACAAAGCTTCTCACAGGTATTTTATCCAAGTCGGTCGAATCGAGTTCGCAAGCTCGGCTGACCCTTACCGAACGGGCATTCCAGATTGGTTTTGGGGCGATTCAATGGCCCTGGTTGCTCAAAAGCCTTTATGGCGGAACACGCCATTCCAAGTTCGCTCTCCTGGAGCGACTCAGGCTAGACCATGATGCACTTCCTCATCTTGGCAGCTGGAAGGCGGACACTCACTTCCTCCATCGCATTGTTGACCTGGCTGAAGAGCGCCAACCCGCAAATGTGGTCGAACTCGGCTCTGGAGCCACATCCCTCATCATTTCAAGTGCGCTTAAGAAGAACGGGAAGGGCAGGCTGCATAGTTACGACCAGCACTTGCCGTTCGTTGGAGAAATGGCGAAGTGGCTTTCCGATTACGACCTGGATGCGGCCTTTCACTATGCACCCCTTCTTTATCGCAGCGACAGCTGGCCCGGAATATGGTATGCCCTTTCACAGCTTCCAGATGAAATCGACCTGCTTGTAATCGACGGGCCGCCTTGGTCTGTACATCCCTTTGCGCGAGGAATTGCAGACTGTCTCTTCGACAGGATTTCTCCAGGCGGCATAATAATGCTGGACGATGCTGCAAGGCCCGGTGAACGCTTAATTGCCCGCCGGTGGCGTCGCGATTGGCCTGAGTTCAGCTTCAACTTCGAAAGTGAAGGATCCAAAGGATTGCTGATCGGTCGCAAGTCCTTTGAGAGAGCTTAAGCCGATCAACGGTTTCGAGATACCGCCTGAAAGCTTCCGGGTTGCATGCGGATCCTTTTCTTCAGTACGCCTTGCAGAAGAGGATAGTTGGCTGATGCCCGCCGGTCGTAGATTGCTGTCGGTTCGAGAAGAGTGGAGATGACCGGCCCCCACCGAGTGGTCCGTGTTGATTGTTAGTGGATTGTCGCCTCCTGCGCCATTGCCGGCTGGAGGTGGAGCGAAGCGGAACCGGAAGGCGGCAATGGCGATCTTACAGTTTCCGGGGCAGGCGGCCGATAGCCAAGGCTGCTGTGCGGACGCACGGTGTTGTAGTGGCCGCGCCAGGCTTCGATCAGGACCTTGGCCTCGGCGAGGCTGTAGAAGATCTCCCCATTGAGCAGCTCGTCACGCAGTGAGCCGTTGAAGCTTTCGTTGTAGCCATTCTCCCATGGCGAGCCCGGCGCGATGTAGAGCGTCTTCACCCCGATGCGGGCGAGCCACTCCTGCACGGCAGTAGCGATAAACTCCGGGCCATTGTCGGACCGGATGTGAGCTGGTGGACCGCGCTTGCGACCATCATGGGTGCGCCCCTCGACGTAGTCGTTCGGCCAGCTCCGCCACCAGCGCCTTGAGTGATGTCCGGCACAGCTTTCACCTGATCGATCACCAGTGCCCGGTGCGGTTCGAGCAGCCGCTTGCGATGGCCGCCCATACGCCGCGATGCCGCCGTCCCCGTCAATCGCTGACGTTGTGACCACCTCACTACGCTCGCAACGCTCACCCCGAACAAGGACGCCACCTCTCGGCAACTGCGACCCGAAGCCACCAACGTCGCTGCCCGCTCACGCAAATCATTCGAATAGGGTCTTGCCATACCTGCTAGCCTCCATTCCCAGCCAGCAGGTTGAATCAGAAATCGAACCGATTGGGAATCTGGAGGGTTCTGTGAGGTCGCGCGCCGAAACGCGGGTATCATGGCGCTGTGCGCGACCTCATTGAAGCCGGATTGAGCGAACCCGCTGACGCGCTCGCGACCTATGGGATTAGTGCTGCGCCGCTGGTTGCTGGTGACCGAGCTTGTTTGATCGGATGCCACCAAGCAAGTGAGGACGATGGCGTATTGGCCGCATTGGTCGAGATAATCGACGCGCCCCACGGATATCTGCGCAGGCTGCGGGGTGGCACTGCTGTCCTGCGAGTGGATTTGCAGGATGGCAGAGATGGGGGATCGTCGGCGCAAATGCCGCGCCGCTGCCACGTCTTACGTTCGATCGCGCCCCTGATCATGACGTATCGGACCAAGGTCGGGGTTGCCCGGCGCGCCATCGCGGGAGCGTGGCGGTGACACGCAGAATGCCGCCACAGCATGGGCACTGGGATGGATCAAAGTGCGGTAGCCGCTTTGTGGTATCGCCGATCTCGGCGGCGACCGCCGCAATCGTCTCCGCCCGGATCAGGAGCTGCCTTATGGTGGCGAGCCGTGCCCGGCGGCAGCCGTTGGCAAGGAAGCCATAGTGGCGAATGCGATGAAAGCCGTCCGACAGGCTGTGGATGAGGAAGCGGCGAATGAACTCGTGGGGATGAAGCGACATCAGCCTGGGCGCGTTGCCATGACGGTAGTCGCGCCAGCGGAAGGTCACGATGGTCTCGTCAGCGCTGACCAGGCGACTGTTGGAGATGGCGACCCGGTGTGTGTAGCGGCCAAGATAGGCGAGGACATGCTCGGGCGATCCGAAGGGCGGCTTGGCATAGACGATCCAGTTCTTGCGCCGCAGCTTGCCGATCGCTGCGGTGAAGACATCGGCATCATCAAATCCATCCAGCTTGCCGGAGAAGCGTAGTCGCCCGGCTGCATGTGCCGCCTGAAGCCGCTCGAGAAACAGTCGCCGGAACAGGCGTGAGAGGACATGGACGGGCAAGAAGAAGTTGGGTCGGCAGCCGAGCCACCGGCCATCCGATGAAAGCGCTCCGCCGGGGACGAGGCAATGAATGCGAGGATGGTGAGTTAGAGCCTGGCCCCACGTGTGAAGAATGGCCAGAAATCCGATCTCGCCGCCGAGGTGCCTGGGATCGGCAGCGATGGTCTTGGGTGTCGGCGCGACGGCGTCGAACAAGATCGCATAGACGACCGCCTTGTTGTTGAACGCGATCTCGGCGACTTCGCTCGGGACCGTGAACACGACGTGGAAATAGGACACTGGCAACAGATCGCCTTGACGGTCAGCGAGTCACCGTTCGCGCTTCGCACTCTGGCACTTCGGACAATGCCGGTTGCGGCAAGAGTTGTAAGCGACGCGGACATGCGCGCAGTCCTCGCAGGCCTCGACATGACCCCCAAGCGCAGCGGTTCGGCACAGCTCGATCGCCGACATGACGCGCCGCTCGATGCGGCCAAGATGGCCGTCATGGGCTTGCGCATAGGCATGGCCATGGCGGCGGAAAATATCCGCCACTTCCAGATCGGAACGCATGGTCCCGGCTCAGGCGGGCGGCACCACCTCAAGGGTCAAACGATCAAACGGGCTCTGCGCTGCAGCGATCGTAGTCGCGGTAACCTGGGTGTAGCGCGCAGTCGTCGAGAGACTGTTGTGCCCTAACAGCACCTGGATGATGCGGATATCGACGCCGCTCTCGAGCAGATGGGTGGCGAAGCTGTGGCGCAGCGTGTGCACGCTGACCTTCTTGGTCAATCCAGCCGCCTTGGTGGCTGACCGGCAAGCCGAATGGAGCACAGTCACGTTGATCGGCCTCTCGCCCCGGCCGGGAAATAACCAGCCAGTCGGGCGCGTCAGGCGCCAATACGTCCTCAGGATATCGAGCAACTGGGCCGAGAGCATAACCGTGCGATCCCTGGCGCCCTTGCCGTGGCGAACCTGCAGCAGCATCCGGTCGCTGTCGATATCGCCGACCTTCAGGCTCACCGCCTCCGATACGCGCAGTCCCGCAGCATAGGCAGTGGTCAGCGCGGCACGCGACTTCAAGGACGGCACCGCTTCAAGAAAGCGTACCACCTCGTCAGGGCTCAAGATCGCCGGCAGCTTGCGAGGCGTGCGCGCATAGGCGATCCGCTCAGGTATCTCGCCCCGGTTCAACGTCACGCCATAGAAAAAAGCGCAATGCGCACACGGTCTGGTTCAGCGATGGCCAGGAAATCCCCTGCGACACGAGATAGACCTGAAATGCCCGGACATCCTCCAGCCCAAGCCGATCCAGTGAGCGTCCGAATTGGCGACTGAACTTCGTGACGGCGTGAAGGTAGGAACGCTGGGTGGCGGGCGACAAGTTGCGCAACATCATATCGTCGATCATACGGCGGCGCAGCGGGCTCGCCCCTGTTGTGGTCTCAGCCATGGGGTGGTCTCCTGGTTGAGAGCTGGTCCAGCAACCAAACCAACTCATCAGGAGCGACCATTCCGGCCTATACGCACGCCTCTCCCGCGTCAGCGGGTTCGTTCAATCGTTTTAATGATCCATCTCGCCGGCGCCAACATCATCGATGCGCGCATCCACGCCACGAGGTCCGGCTGGGCGGTCGACAATTTCCTGAGCCAGGACCCGCACGGGCGGCCGTTCCGCGAAGCGGCGCAGCTCGAGCGGATCGAACGCTCGATCGAGGATGCGCTCGCCACCGGATCGCACTCGAGCCGCGGCTGGCGCAGCGTCCGCTGCCGCACCACCGCTCCAAGGCTTTCGATGTCGACCCGAGGGTGGTGTTCGACAACAAGGCCTCGAACCGCTTCACCGTGATCGAGGTCCACGCCGGCGATCGCTCGGCGCTGCTCAACCGGCTGGCGCGCACGCTGTTCGAGGAGGGGCTGGTGGTCCATTCGGCGCATATCACCGCCTATGGCTAGCGCGCGGTCGTTACCTTCTACGTCACCGACGTCACCGGCTCGAAGATCACCTCCGAAGCACGGCTGACGCGGATAGAGGATGCGCTGCTCGAAGCGGCAAGTGATGCATTACAGGCACGGTTGGAAGATGCGTAACACCCGTTTGTCGGGGGAGTCTTGCAACTTCCATGCGCGTAGCTAGGGATGCGCGTCACAAAAGATAAAAGCATAAAAGTTGAACCAAGAGAGAGAAGCCCATGAAAACCCGTTATGCATCACTGCGCGTGCTCGCCCTTCTCGGTGCGGGCGCCGCGCTCGCCCCGGCCGCCGCGATGGCGCAGGATCAGACCGACACCGATCTGATCGAGAACGCCGATGTGGTGGACGACAATGTGATCGTCGTGACCGCGCAGGGCCGCGCGCAGGTGCTCGCCGACGTTCCAGTCGCGATCAACGCGGTTTCCGCCGAACAGCTCGAGCGTTCGGGCACCAACGACATCCGCGAACTGACCCAGGTCGCGCCCTCGCTGCTGGTCTCCTCGACCGGCAATGAAGCCAATGGCTCCGCGCGGATCCGCGGCATCGGCACGGTGGGCGACAACGCCGGGCTCGAAAGCTCGGTCGCGGTCTTCGTCGACGGGGTCTATCGTTCGCGCTCGGGCAATGCGCTGAGCGAGCTCGGCCCGCTCGACCGGATCGAGATCCTGCGCGGTCCGCAGGGCACGCTTGGCGGCCGTAATTCCTCCGCCGGCCTCATCTCGATCTACACCGCGCAGCCCGAATTCACCTTCGGCGGCCACGGCTCGATTTCCTACGGCAATTACGACGCTATCCGCGTCGAGGGCGGCCTGACCGGCCCGCTCAGCGACACGATCGCCGCGCGCGTCGACGGGGTCTATTCGCGCCGCGACGGCTTCTACAATGATGTCGTCAACGACACCGACGTCAACAATCGCGACCGCTATCTGGTCCGCGCGCAATTGCTGTTCGAACCGACCGAGGACATCAGCTTCCGCCTCGTCGGCGACTATTCCAAGAAGGACGAGGCCTGCTGCGCAGCGACCTTCGTCCAGACCGATTTCGCTCCGCTGGCACGGCTGAGCGACGACATCTCGCCGCTCTCGGCCGAAGCGAAGTTCGACTATCCCGGCTCCGCTACCCCGGCGCTGACCAGCACCGCCAACCCGATCATCCCGGTCCTGCTCGGTCTCGGGCAGAACCCGATCGCGCTCAACGGCGGTACCTTCAACCGCGACATCTACGTCACCCCGGGCCGCACCTATCAGGGCGAGACCGAGGATTTCGGCGTCTCGGGCGAGCTGAACTGGAGCTTCGGCGACACCACGTTGACCTCGATCACCGGCTATCGCGAATATTCCAACTTCCAGGCCTCGGATACCGACTACACCCAAGTCGATATCCTCTACCGCGCCCCGACCGAGGATGCCGGTGCGCGCGAGTTCAAGACCTTCACCCAGGAACTGCGCCTCTCCGGTTCGGCCTTCGACGATCGCCTCGAGTGGCTGGTCGGCGGCTTCTACGCCAATGAGAAGCTGGAATCGCGCGACAATCTGCGCTTCGGCACGCAATACGGCACGTTCGCCAATTGCCGCCTCGCCAATGCGCTTCAGCCCACGCTGGGGGCGCTGATCGGGCAAACCGTCGCCGATCCTTCGCGCGCCAACTGCTTCAACCCGACTGCCTTCGGTGCGATCCAGAGCGGCGCTGTGTTCGGTGCGGCAACCCCGGCGATCGTCGCCGGGCTCACCAATCTGGCGACGCTCAACGATCGGGGCGGAACCGGCGATGTCTACAACCAGCAGAGCGAGAGCTTTGCGGTCTTCACGCACAACATCTTCCACATCACCGACAATCTCGATCTGACGCTGGGGCTTCGCTACACCAACGAGACCAAGGATTTCGACGCCACCTTCGGCAATGACAATACCGTCTGCCCGACCAACCGCGCGATTCTCGGTCCGCTGCTGGGCGTGCCATCGCTGGCGGCCTTCGCGGGCGGCATCCTCGGTCTGTCGTGCCAAGGCAATTCGACCGCAGAGCTCGATGGTGTCTCGCTGTCGGACAGCCGCGACGAGAACGAGTTCACCGGCACCGCGGTGCTCAGCTACAAGCCGACCGACGACCTGATGGTCTACGCCTCCTACTCGCGCGGCTACAAGGCGGGCGGCTTCAACCTCGACCGTTCCGCGCTGGCCGAGCCGGTGTTCCTCAACGTCAACAATATCGACATCAGCCGGCTGCAGTTCGACCAAGAAACGGTCGACGCTTTCGAACTGGGCGCGAAATACTCGACCCGCGAATTCGGGCTGAGCGTCGCGGCCTTCCGCCAGGAGTTCACGAACTTCCAGTTAAACACCTTCAACGGGACGGTCTACTTGGTGCAAAACGTCAACGGCTGCAGCGATGATCTGGGCGGGGCCGACCGGGATGGCAGCGTCGCCACCGGTGCCTGCGCCGCGGACAATGTCATTCCCGGCGTGGTGGCGCAGGGGGTCGAGATCGAGGGCACGCTGAACCCCTCGCCCGATTTCAACGTCACCCTGGGGCTAACTTATGCCGACACCAGCTTCGAGAACGATCTGATCGGCAATGACAGCGGCGCACCGCTCGATCCTGCGCTGCGTCTGCTGCCGGGCGACAATATGTCGAACGCGCCGGAAATCACGGTGACCAGCTCGGTCTCTTGGACCCCGCCGATCGGCAACAGCGGGATGCGGGGGCTGGTGTTTTTCAACACCCGTCTGGTGAGCGACTACAACACCGGTTCGGATCTGCTGTACGGCAAGGAGCAGGACAGCTTCATGATCGCCAACGGTCGGATCGGCCTTACCAATATCGCCGGCCGCTTCGCGATCGAGGGCTGGGTCCAGAACATCTTCGACAAGGACTACACGCAGGTCGCGTTCAACACGCCCTTCGTCGCCGAGCAGCAGACCTATTCGGCTTTCCTCGCCGAACCGCGCACCTACGGGATCACGCTGCGCGGCGAGTTCTGACGCAGGGCCTCACAGGCACAACACGAAAGGGGGCGCGCTCGGGCGCCCCTTTTTGTTTGCGAGTTCTGCGTGTTGCGAAGCTCGCTCAGAGCCCGCGCGCGCCGAACAGCGCGCTGCCGACGCGGATATGCGTCGCGCCGAGCTGGATCGCGGTTTCGAAATCGCCGCTCATTCCCATGCTCAGGCCCATGCTGCGACCTGAAGACTGTTCCCCGGCCAGCCCGTGATCGCGCGCCAGCTTGTCGAGCAGCGCGAAGAACGGCGCGGGCTCGATATCCTGCGGCGGCAGGCACATCAGCCCGGCGAGCGGAATATCCGCAGCGCGCGCCTGCGCCAGAAAATCGGGCAGCTGGCCGATCGGGCAGCCGCCCTTCTGGTCTTCCTCGCCGACATCGACCTGGACGAAGCAGGGCACGCGGCGGCCGGTCTTGTCGAAGGCCTTGGCCAGCGCCTTGAGCAGGCTGGGCCGGTCGAGCGAATGGATACAGTCCAACAGCGCGGCCGCTTCCTCCGCCTTGTTCGACGGCAGCTGGTCAATCAGATGCAGCTCCGCATCGGGATAGCGTTCGCGCAGGCCAGGCCATTTGTTCTGCGCCTCCTGCACCCGGTTCTCGCCGAAGACGCGCTGGCCCTGTTCGAGCAGCGGCTCGATCCGCTCTGCGGGATGCGTCTTGCTCGCCGCGACCAGGGTCTCGCGCTAGAGGGGCGGCGGCGCCCTCATGTGTGGACGGCCCCCGCTGCGCAAGAGTTTTTCTGCGGTGATGATATCGGTCGGGTGCATCCATGTGTTCGGCCTGTTCGCGCAGCACCGTATGGCTGCTGGCCCTGATGAAGTCCGCAGATTGGCTCCCTAATCACGTCATCGCGCTCGAAGCGCTGTGACCCCCTGGGTTTCACCAACCCCCGGTCTGACCGGTTCGTCATCACTACTGAGCTGCCCTTGCGCGATCCTGCCGTTCGCGGTTGAGCGAGCGGCGAGGATAACTTTTACACGGCCGTGGGCGTGTAGACCTCCTTACGCGCCATCACCGCCCAGGCGATGCGCGCTGTCTTGTTCGCGAGTGCCACCGTCGCGATCTTTGTTGGCTTGCGCTCGAGGAGCTGCGCCATCCAGGGTTGGGGAGACGCATCCTTGCGCGCCACGCGCATGACTGCGGTCGCTCCAACAACGAGAAGTCTTCGCAGGTAACCATCGCCCTGTTTCGTGATGCCGCCAAGTCGCTCCTTACCACCGGAGCTGTGCGGTCGTGGTGTGAGCCCAAGCCACGCTGCAAACTGTCGTCCCGATCGGAACAACGATGCATCTGGGACAGCAGCTGCAATGGCTGATGCGGTAATTGGGCCGATGCCCGGGATCGTCGCGAGACGGCGGCTCGTCTGCCATGCAAGGATCTGTGTCTCGAGCCGATCGATCTCGCTGGAAAGCGCTCTCAGCTGTGCGGCGATGCCGTGAAGCGCTGATCTGGCATGAGCCGGCAGTCTGCTTTGCTCGTCGTGGAGCGCCTTCAATGATGCGGTAACCCCTCCGGCGCCCACGCGAGTGACGATCCCGTATTCAGCAAGGTGCCCTCGCAGTCCGTTGATCAACATCGTTCGTTGCCGGACCAGAAAATCTCGGCTCTTATGGAGCATCAACACCGCTTGCTGTTCGACCGTTTTCACAGCAACGCAGCGCATCGTTGGTCGGGTTACCGCCTCACAGATCGCCTCGGCATCTGCCGCATCGGTCTTCCCGCGCTTCACGTATGGTTTGACGTAGGCTGGTGGCATCAATCGCACCTCATGGCCCAGAGCCATAAGCTCGCGGCCCCAGTGATGCGCCGATGCGCAGGCTTCCATGCCGACCAGGCACGCCGGCAAATCGGTGAAGAAGCGGATCACCTCAGCCCGCCGCAGCTTGCGCCGGACAAGCACTTCACCGTCACTCCCAATTGCGTGTATCTGAAATACGTTTTTCGCCAGATCCAATCCGACGGTGACAACCTCTTTCTCCATGGAACGACTCCTAGACGTGGACCTACAACGACTGCACCTTGCCATACTTAGGCTGGTGCGAGAGCCGTCCACGACATCACGTCAGAATGACAACAAAACTTCTAACAGGTATTTTATCGAAGCCAGTCGAATCGAGTTCGCAAGCTCGGCTGACCCTTACCGAACGGGCTTTCCAGATTGGCTTTGGGGCGATGCAATGGCCCTGGTTGCTCAAAAGCCTTTATGGCGGAACTCGCCACTCCAAGTTCGCTCTCCTGGAGCGACTCAGGCTAGACCATGATGCACTTCCTCATCTTGGCAGCTGGAAGGCGGACACTCACTTCCTCAATCGCGTTGTCGATCTGGTTGAAGAGCGGCAACCCGCAAATGTCGTCGAGCTCGGCTCTTGAGCCACATCCCTTATCATTTCAAGTGCGCTTAAGAAGAACGGGAAGGGCAGGCTGCATAGTTACGACCAGCACTTGCCGTTCGTTGGAGAAATGATGAAGTGGCTTTCCGATTACGACCTGGATGCGGCCTTTCACTATGCACCCCTTCTTTATCGCAGCGACAGCTGGCCCGGAATATGGTATGCCCTTTCACAGCTTCCAGATGAAATCGATCTGCTTGTAATCGACGGGCCGCCTTGGTCTGTACATCCCTTTGTGCGAGGAATTGCAGACTGTCTCTTCGACAGGATTTCTCCAGGCGGCATAATAATGCTGGACGATGCTGCAAGGCCCGGTGAACGCTTAATTGCCCGCCGGTGGCGTCGCGATTGGCCTGAGTTCAGCTTCAACTTCGAAAGTGAAGGATCCAAAAGATTGCTCATCGGTCGCAAGTCCTTTGAGAGAGTTTAAGCCGATCAACGGTTTCGAGATACCGCCTGAAAGCTTCCGGGTTGCATGCGGATCCTTTTCTTCAGTACGCCTTGCAGAAGAGGATAGTTGGCTAATGCCCGCCGGTCGTAGATTGCTGTCGGTTCAAGAAGAGTGGAGACGCTGGGTGCGATGACATGACATCACATGGCAAAGACGCTTTTTTCCGCTATGCGCGGTTTTCGCGATCACAGCGCAGGCACCAAAGCCATCGCTCCCTGCTTGCTGACTTTAAGTCGCAGTAACCGGAATTCTATCAGATTTCAGTGGGTAATCACCACGCGGCGAGAGCGTGTTTCTCCTCAGAGCGCGCAAAGATTCAGGAGTGCGGATCTACATTTGCGAGCCGGAAACAGGTTGCAAAACGCTTGCGGTCCGCTGCGCTGATACCCGCCTGGGCGAAAAGTGCCTCCCACCTGGCGCTCACGATTTGCTTTACCTCGTTCACAACCGCAGCGGCCTCGTCGGCTCCCAGATCGAAGATGGCAGCCCCGGCGAGGGCGTTCTCAAGCGTGGCATTGCGCCCTTCTGGACCCACTCCGAGAACGAGCCGGCGCTCCAGGCCAACCTGGGGCTTCGGCACGACGTCGTAGAGCGGCGACAGTCGCCAACCCGTTCCATCGAACAGGAAGCCATGGTTGCGCAGGTGATCATCGTCGTTCGTGACGAGGATGTTGAGCACCATGCGTCGAAACAGCTCGTGGAGATCCCTGCGCACCTTAGTGCCGAACTGCCGGATTGATCCGGCCAGATCCGCATAGCTGTAGCGGCTGACCTCGCTTTCGTGCGCCCCAAGAATGGTCAGGCCCGAAGCGAACGGCAGGCGTTCTAGCCGATTGTCGTGGGGAATTCGATCGAACCTCTCGATCAGATAGATGTCGCGATCGAGGACGCAGCGGAAATCGAGTGGCGGTACATCGAGACCACATTCGGCAGCAAGACGCATCGTCGCAAGTTCCACCCGGCACTCGGGGAAACTATCGCCACGCTTCTGGAACTTGGCGATCCAAGGTTGTTCGTCGATCGTAGTCGCGGCCTTGGGGCGTGCTCCGCCGAGCGAGGAGCCGGCCGCCAGGAGCGCGCGCAGGTTCTCATCCAGCTCGTCAACGTGCTGCGCACGCTCGGCGGCTTCCGCGAGTTCGGCAAGAGTGAACTCTTCCCCCGGAGCTGGGCCGTCCCCCCACGGGGTAATGCGCTCCGGTCGCTCGGGAGTAGAACCGAAGGCGAGCGCGCCCACCCGGTGATCACCAGAAGCAAGAATAAGATCAGCGTCGCCAGGCAGGCGGTCACCCATCGCCTTGTACATGAGGTACTGGCCCCATACGTCCGGTGCTGCATCACGGATACCGTTGAAGACGGCAAAGCCCTCTTCCGTCTGGAAAGACCGGGCCGCTCCTGCATCATGGAGGGGAAGGGCCACCGGGTCGACGGCAACCCTGTCCGACCGCTCAAGATAACGGCGTCCATAGGAAAAGGTCGCGTACTTGTTGCGCGGTTCATCGGTCATCGTGAGGAGCCCTGCGGGAACCGGGCCCTCAGCAAGATGCACGAACACATAGGTACGAACCGTCGACATGGCGGGCTAGAAGTCCAACTCGTCGTCGCTGGCTGCGTGCGTGGTCTTGGGCAGACGCGAAAGATCCTCGCTGATCCCCGCCCGGTCGCTGTCGGGCGCGATCAGCCCGGCGAGCCGCTCGGTCATTCCTAAGACGTGGAGCGCGCTGGCGAGGACTGCCAGGCCGACTGTGGGATCGCCAGCCTCGAGACGCTGGAGCGTCTGGATGGATACGAGCATGCGTTCGGCCATCAGGCGTTGGGGGAGCTTCCGTCGACGACGCGCGAGCGAGATGTCCTTGCCCAGTCGCGCAATCGCGCGCTGGCTCTGGGGCGGCAGTCCGCTGGCAGCTCGTGAAGCACGTGGCATGAGCGATTAGATGACATATCATGCGAGATTATGCAAATAGACATGATATGTCATGCGATATGTGGCTGGCAGGCATAGCAAAATCGAACATTAAGATGCCCGAAAATGTTCCACCATCTCGGACAATGGACGGGCGAGGATCACAGGCAGAAGGAGAGGCTGCGTCGGAGGACGGCAACTGCTTTGCGAAGGAGCCGAGAATGTCCGTCTGGATCCCTGCACATCACGTTTCTTCTCTCGAATATACAGCCCGCCGCATCTGCGAATCGCGCGGCGGTAAATGGTCAGGCACAAAGGGAATGGCTCGCTGTCCTGCACACAAGGACCGCACACCTTCGCTGGGCGTGACGCTCGGCCGAAAGGCTATTCTCTTCCACTGCTTCGCGGGCTGCGATCAGCAGAGCGTGCTTTCCGCTCTGGCCCGCGAAGGATTCGAGGTGGCCAGGTTTTTCTCGGGTTCTTCGGCCGAGGATCAGCTCGAACCAACCAAGGGGCGCAAACCCTCGGCAGCCGCGCTGAGGATCTGGCGCGAAGCGGAACCATTGGGTGCCAGTCCGGCAAAGGCCTACCTTGAGGGCCGCAGTATCCTTGCCGCATCGTCGGCTCTCCGTTTCCATCCGCGAACACCTCTCGGCCCGAAAGGACGAACCCGCTTTCTTCCAGCCATGATCGCGGCGGTCAGCCTCGACGCGGGGCCGATCGCGATCCACCGCACGTTTTTGTCGACCGAGGCCTCAACCAAGGCTGCCTTCGACAAGCCGAAGCGCGCGCTCGGATCACTCGGTGAAGCTGCTGTCCGCCTCTTTGCTCCGGTTGTCGGCAAGCTCGGTCTTGCCGAGGGAATCGAAAGCGCGATCTCAGCCTACGCGCTCACAGGCATTCCTGTCTGGGCAACCTTGGGTAATGAGCGCTTCGGCCTAGTCAGCCTGCCCGAGGGCGTTGCCGAACTTCATCTCTTCGTCGATCACGACGCTGGCGGCGAACTCGCCGCGTCGCGTGGCCTGGCAGCACACGAACGCGAGGGACGCACAATCGTGGTTCGCCAGCCACGTCCTGGCGATACCGACTGGAACGACGAACTCAAAGCCTGGCTGCGCCGCAAAGCGGCGCCGTAGAGGAGAGAGGGCTTCTCGAATTCCTGATCCGGCAGAGGGCGTGTCCCGATGCTCCCATCAGGAGGACGAATTGCCATGTTTCAATCAGACCTGTTTCCCGCCAGCGAGCATTTGCCGTCAGCATCCGTGGCATACGCTATCGGTGTGAGGATTGCCGAACTTCTCGCCTCGGGGCATCATCTTTCCCGTGCCGACATTTCCGGTCTGTTCGCCGAGGAAACCGGCGTTCAGGACTGGGGAAGCGCCTGGACCATCGATGACTATAACAACGCGGTCGAGATTGGCGCATTGCTCTGGCTTCGCGAGTCTTCGCGGATCGATCTGGAGACGAACGTGCACGAAGCCGACGCGCGTTTCGACTGGCTCGAAGCAGCCTTGCCGCCCCGGCATGTTCGTAGCGAAGCACAGGTCGAGCTCCAGCAGTTCTCGACCCCGCCGATGCTGGCCTGGCTTATGGCGAAGGCCGCAGCGATGTCGGCGAGTGACATGCTGCTCGAACCGTCTGCCGGGAATGGCGCCCTTGCGCTTTGGGCCTGCGTCCAGAATGCCTCGCTGCTCCTCAACGAGATCGATCCGGCAAGACGAGATAGCCTGGGCCACATCTACCCTTCGGCTGCGATCACCGCGCATGATGGCGAACTGATCGCCGACCTGCTTCGCGGCCCTTTCCCGTCGGCCGTGCTGATGAACCCGCCGTTCGCTCACAGCCAGGAACGCGGCAAGGACGGCGAAACTGCCATGCGTCACCTGCGCGGTGCGATCCGGGCCGCTGCTGCTGGGGCGAGGATTGTCGCGATCATGCCCGATGGCTTCGATGCTTCCACTTTCGCCAAGGCACAGGACGAAGCGTCGCTGCTCCTCGATGTTCGCTTGCAGCAGATGTTTCGCCGGACGGGCACGGGAATTGCCGTTCGCTTGGTCGTGATCGACAAGACGCCGACTGCGTCCTCGCCCCCGATCACCGGAGCTACTGCTGACCTGATCGAGCTCCACGAGCTCATCACTGCGCTCCCGCCACGAACGCAGACCTCCGCCAGCCTCCATCGTCTGCCAGTCGGCAAGCCAGTGCGTCTGCTTGGCAAGACTTCGACCCAACGAACGCCGATCCGGCCGGTGGCGCCTTTTGAAGCGACACAAAGAGCCACAACGAATGTGATCGACCTGACCTATTCGGTCCTAACCGAACCTGCGCCGGTGCCTGAACAGACAGGCATCTACCTGCCTTACCGGCCCAGCCGCATCGCGTTCGAAGACGCGCCCGTTCATCCCACCCCGCTCGTGGAATCGGTCGCCATGGGTTCGGTCGCGGCACCGAAGCCTGAAGTCACCCCGCGTCTCCCCGCAGGTTGGCAGGCCGGTGGCCTGCTCTCCGAAGCGCAATGCGAGACACTGGTCTACGCTGCCCAGGCGTTCGCGCGCGATCTTCCGGGTCAGTTCAGTGTCAGCCAGGAGGGCACCTCGCTGGAACTGTCCGAAGATGGGCACGCCTACCGACAGGGCTTCTTCCTTGGCGACGGGACCGGAGCGGGTAAGGGACGGCAGATCGCAGCGGTTATCATGGATCGGTGGCTCACAGGCGAGCGCCGCCATGTCTGGATCACCAAGAACGAGGCGTTGCTTGAAGATGCGCGCCGCGACTGGGAGGCGCTTGGCGGCCTGCCGCTCGATATCCAGCCGCTCTCGCGTTGGAAGCTCGGTCACCCCGTAACGATGTCCGAAGGCATTCTCTTCGTCACCTATCCGACGCTGCGCTCGGGCCGCGCCGAGGACACGCGGCTAGACCAGCTCCTTGCCTGGGCGGGTGAGGATTTCGAGGGCGTGATCGCCTTCGATGAGGCCCACGCCATGGCCAATGCACTCGGGTCCTCCTCGACCCGCGGCAAGGTCAAGGGCTCCGAACAGGGCATGGCGGGTCTCAGGCTGCAGAACCATCTGCCGCGCGCCCGTTTGCTCTATGCGTCTGCCACCGGGGCATCGGACATCGCCAACCTCGGCTATACTTCTCGGCTCGGCATCTGGGGACCCGAGACCCCATTCCCGAGCCACGAGGCGTTCATGACCGAGATCCGCGCCGGCGGCGTGGCGGCGATGGAACTCGTCGCCCGCGACCTCAAGGCCCAGGGACTCTATCTCGCCCGCGCGCTGTCCTTTGCCGGGGTCGAGTACGAGATCCTCGAACAGAAACTGACGGAAGCGCAGGTGCGGATCTACGATGCCTATGCCGACGCCTGGGCGATCATTCACCGCAACCTCGAGGCTGCGCTCGAAGCAACCCGCGTGGTCGACGAGGACAGCGGCGATACACTCAATCGCAACGCCAAGGCTGCGGCGCTGTCGATCTTCGAAGGCACCAAGCAGCGCTTCTTTGCCCAGCTTCTGCTCTCGATGAAACTGCCGAGCCTGATCCCCGCGATGGAAGCAGCGCTTGGTGACGGCCATTCGGTCGTCGTGCAGCTGGTCTCGACCGCCGAGGCCATGCTCGACCGGCGCCTGGCCGACCTTTCCGACGAAGAACGCGAAGCGCTCGATATCGATCTCTCCCCGCGCGAATATGTCATCGACTACCTCACCAAGAGCTTTCCGGTGCGCCTGATGAAGATCTTTGCCGACGAGGACGGCAATCTTCGCTCCGAGGCAATGAGCGATGAACAGGGTAATCCCGTCTCCTGCCCACGTGCAATCGTTGCGCGTGATGCGCTGATCGAACAGCTCTGCGCGTTGCCGCCAATTGCCACAGCACTCGACGCGATCATCGAGCATTTCGGGACCGAGGCGGTTGCCGAGGTCACGGGTCGGACCCGCAGGCTGGTATCAGGACGAGATGGTCAGCAGCGCCTCGAACGGCGAAGCCCCAGTGCCAATGTCGCCGAAGCGCAGAGCTTTATGGAAGGAACCAAGCGCATCCTGGTCTTCTCGGATGCGGGCGGCACGGGGCGTTCCTACCATGCCGACCTTGGCTGCAGGAACCAGCAGCGCAGGGTCCATTTCCTGCTCGAGCCGGGCTGGCGCGCAGACAATGCCATCCAGGGGCTCGGTCGTACCAACCGCACCAACCAGGCCTCGGCGCCGCTGTTCCGGCCGGTGACCACCGACGTGAAGGGCGAACGCCGGTTCATCTCGACCATCGCGCGAAGGCTCGACGCATTGGGCGCGCTGACGCGCGGCCAGCGCCAGACCGGCGGGCAAAACCTGTTCGACCCGGCTGACAATCTCGAAAGCGACTATGCGCGCGACGCGCTCAGCCGCTGGTTCCAGCTGCTCTATGACGGCAGGCTCGAAGCCACGAGTTTCGGGAAATTCGTCGAAAGGACCGGCCTCCGGCTTGAAAACCCCGATGGCGGGCTGACCGACAATCTCCCGACGATCCAGCGCTGGCTCAACCGGATCCTCGCCCTGCCGATCGCACTGCAAAACGCGATCTTCGAAGAATATCTCGGGCTGGTCGAAGCGCGGATCGAAGCTGCGCGCGAGGCGGGAACGCTCGACCAGGGACTCGAGACGGTCAGGGTCGATCACTTCACAGTGCTTGCCGATGAGCTCCTGCGCACCGATCCCGTGACCGGAGCCGAGACCCGCCTCGTCTCGCTCGAACTGACCAGGCATCTTCGGCCTCTTCGACTGCAGCGCCTGGTGCGGATGCACGAGATCGGCAGCCCGCACGCAATCCCGATGCGCAATACGCGCTCGGGCAAAGTCGCACTGTCGGTTCCAGCCCGTCGTCTTATCGCAGATGACGGGGCGGTAATCGAACGCCGGCGCCTGCTGCGTCCGCTCAAGTCCGCGAACTGGACGCTTGAGGCGCTTGATGAAAGCCTGTGGGAAGAGATCGGCATCACCGAGTTCACGAGCGGTTGGAGTGCCGAGGAAGAGGAGTTGGCCACCTCGCCAGTGACCGAGCGCGTCCATCTTGCCACCGGGCTATTGCTTCCGGTCTGGAAGCGTCTGCCCGGCGATCATGTACGTGTCACCCGGCTCGTTGCTGACGATGGTCAGTCGATTATCGGCCGCGAAGTGCTCGATTTCGATCTCGCTGCGATCGCCAAGACCTTTGGTCTTTCCGGAGTTGCCGGACCAGCGGCAGAGCAGATCGGCAAGCTCGTCATCGCAAGCGGAAAACCGCTGGGTCTCGCAAGCCACGATCCAATCACCGTGAAGCGCTCGCTGGTCGGCGGCGAACAGCGCCTCGAACTGACCGGGTTCTCGCCCGATCGGCTCGACTGGTACAAGGGCAAGGGCTGCTTCACCGAGATCATCCGCTACCGCACGCGGCTGTTCGTGCCAGTCTCCGCAGCCTCGTCGGTCCTCCCCGCGCTTGCCGCCTGATCCCTCGGGCAGACCCCAATCTCAGAATGAGAGTGGAGGGAGCCCTTTGGGCTTGTGGGCCTCGTGATCCTCACCTGCGCCTTCATTCCATCAGGAGAACACCTATGATCCAGTCGATTCCCTTGAAGAAGCTCATCCCGAGCCCGCGAAACGTGCGCAAGTCGAGCGACGATCTTGCTGATCGCCAGCTGCGGGCGGACATCGCCGCGCGCGGCCTGCTGCAGAACCTCGTCGTGCGCAAAGCAAAGCGCGGCAAGTTCGAGGTCGAAGCCGGCGGGCGCCGCCTCGCCGCGCTGCAGGCGCTCGCCGAAGAGGGCACCTTGCCCGAAAACCACGAGGTCACCTGCCTCGTCATCGAAGGCGAGGAAAGCGAAGTACGCGAAGCCAGCCTTGCCGAGAACTTCCAGCGTCTCGCGATGAACCCGGCCGACGAGGCGCAGGCCTTCGCCTCCATCATCGAGGCTGGGGCTACCCCTGAAGACGTGGCGCGCCGCTTCGGCCTCACTGTCCGTTTCGTCGAAGGGCGCCTGCGTTTGGCAAGCCTCGCGCCTTGTGTTTTCGAAGCGCTCGCCGAAGGCACGATCACGCTCGATATGGCCAAGGCCTACGGTGCGATTTCCGACGTGGAGCGCCAGGCGTATGTCTACGCTGAGCTGCAGGACGCCTGGTACCAGATCACGCCTGACACGATCCGCCGCATGGTGCTCGATGCCACGGTGCGCGGTTCTGATCCGCGAGCGGTTCTTGTTGGACGGGATGCGTACATCGGTGCGGGTGGCCGGATCGAACGCGAACTGTTCGACGATGATGCCAGTGAAAGTTGGATCGATGTCGCGCTGCTCGAGGACCTCGCGCACAAGGCCATGGAGGAAGCGGCCGCCAGGACGGCTCAGGAACACGGCCTTGCCTGGGTGCGACCGACGCTTGGCAATTATGTCAGCCATGACCTCGTCGAAGGTCTAAGTCGCTTGCCCAGCGAGCCTGCCCCAATGACCGAACACGAGGCGCAGGAACTCGGGGCACTTGAGGCCGACTACGACCGCGTCGCCGCCGTGCTCGAAGACGAGGACAGCGACGAGGACGAGGTCGCGAAGGCCGAGAAGGAACTTGTGGTAATCGACCGCGCCATGCGCGCCCTTAACGATCGGCCACCTGTGCTGGCCGACGAACTGAAACCCGAGGCAGGTGCCTTTCTCGTCCTCTCGCGCAATGGCGAGCCGACATTGGTCCCGCAGTATTATACTGAGACTGAAGTCATTGCCGGTGAAGGCGCTATTGAGGCAGTCGAGGAAACCGTAGGGGCAAAGCCCAAGGGGAGCACGCTGTCCCAGCGCTTGCTCGACGAACTCGCAATGCAGCGCCGCGATATCCTTGCGATCCATCTCGCTAACGATCCGGCACTGGCGCTCGACTTCATGGTCTTCACGCTCGCGGATGCCGATGGGCACGATTGGCGTGCGAAGAAGGCGTCGACGCTCGTCGGCTCGGCGGCGCCGGGCCCGGTTACCGGGTTCGAGGCCAAGGATGCACCGGCGAGTGCTGCCTTGGCCGAGTTCGCTGGCGCACTCGATGAAAGTTGGCGCTCGGGGACAAGCGATGTTGAGCGGTTTGCGAAATTCCGTGCACTTTCCGACGAGGCGCGCTCGGCCTGGCTTGGCCATGTCGTCTCGCGCACGCTGGTTGCCAGCCTTGCCTGCGAAGGCGAACGATCGGTGCCGATGCACGAGGCACTCGGCTCCCTCCTCGAAATCGAGACCGCGCATTGGTGGCGTCCCACGGCTGCGAACTACTTCGACCGCGTGGCCAAGGCTCGCACGCTCGAAGCGCTCGATGCTGCGGGCGGTCCTGAACTGGTCAGTCGCTATGCGGCCTCGAAGAAGACCGAACTGGCGAGCGCTGCCGAGCGCATCTTTTCGGGCAACTTCATCGGTGAGGCCGATGTCAAGGAACGGGCGCAGAGCTGGATCCCCGAGATCATGCGTTTTGTCCCTGCAGAAAAGCCGGTCGACGAAGAAGATGATGAAATTGCCATCAATGGGCCGGAAGACGCAATTGCCGAGCGAGCTGCCTGATCCCTCCTGACAGGTTCAGGTCAATCGGCGGGCGGTTCGTCCCTTCGGGGACGGGCCGCTCTTTTGCGCTTGCACGAAGAGCTAAACCTTGCCCGGCCACGCTGTATGCAGTTCATCGATAACGAAATCGTGCGCGTGCGCTTGTGAACCGTCTTCTGCCAAGTGCGGATGATCTGGTGGAAGATCGGGATGGGTATGCACTAACGACGAGGGATCGGATCGCGGCCAAATCCACAGCGCAAGCACAAATCCGAGCCCGGCCAAAGCAGCGAGCAGCAAGAAAGCGGGCGCCATCCCTAATCGCGCCCCAACCTGGCCTGCTACTGGATAAGCGATCAGCCAACAGACATGGCTAAGCGCAAATTGTGCGGCGAACAGAGCCGGGCGATCCGATTCGTCCGAAGATCGCTTCAGAAGCCTTCCGCCTGGCGTCACGCAGACCGAATAGGCAATTCCCATCGCCAGCCAGCCGACAAGAAGTACGGACCAAAGAGCTTGGTTGCCGATACCAGGCAATGCCAGTCCCAGTGCAGCGAGCGTCAGCGCCAGCGAACCGGCGCCCAGGATCATCACGCTACGATCGTTCGCCCGCTTCAGAAGTCTGGGAAGTGCCAATGCGGCAAGCATGGAGCCGCCGCCATAGGCCGCCAGCGCAAGTGCAACCTCGCCCTGCGTGCGGCCCATCTCTTTTACGAGCACAACGGTATTGACTATCACCATGGCGCTACCGGCCGCGGCCGCCAGGGTCACTGCCAACAAACCGACCAGGCGCGGCGTCTTGAGATAAATTCGCATGCCGCGTGTAGTCTTGAGCCATATGCCTTCCACTTTCTTTGCCGCTGCTTTCCGATGGGGCAGTACGGTGGTCGTTACCAGCAGGGCTGACGCAATGAACCCGACCGACGTGCCCGCAAAGAGCCAGTGAAAATTGATGATGGCCAGCAACGCGGCCGCCAGCATCGGGCTCAGCAGACTTTCAAGATCATAGGCGAGCCGCGAAAGCGACAGCGCTTGCGTATAATCCTCTTCGTCCGGGAGGATTTCGGGAATGGTTGCCTGAAATGTCGGAGTGAACACCGCCGAGGCTGACTGCAGCACGAAGATAAGCACATAGATCTGCCACACGGCATCTACAAACGGGAGCATCAGCGCCACAGCCCCTCGGACAACGTCCATCGCCACGAGGAGACTCTTGCGGGGCAATCGGTCAGCGTAAGCTCCGGCGATCGGTGCAATGCCGACATAGGCTATCATCTTGATTGCTAGCGCCGTTCCCAGCACCGCGCCTGCGTCTGCCCCGGCAATGTCGTAGGCAAGCAGTCCCAGCGCGACTGTTGCCAGACCCGTCCCGACAAGCGCGATCACCTGGGCGAGAAACAAATGCCGATATGTACGATTGGCGAGGACGGCGAGCATAGGGATATCTCTTTCACAAACCTACGCGGGTCAGACCACGCGCTTGATTTCGGTGTAATTTCCCTGAGTGCGCAGGGTTATCGTTACCGCTCCACCCGAACGGTTGCGCCAGAACCACCCATGACTCCCGTCGAAGGCGGCAACGAGCGTTCCCTGCTCGCCGCCCGAATTGCTGCCCTTTCCATAGCCATGGTAGGAAATGCCTGGGGCATCGGCATGGGTATCGAAATTGACCGCGCCGCCAGAAGCCGACCAGTCGTATTTCACGATATTGTCTTTTGCCATGACCAGCTTGATTTCGGCCCCCTCGCCAGGAGCGAGAGTGAGTGTGGTGACATCCGAACTGGGCCCCGACGCGTCACTTGCCGTGCTGTCCGGGTTGCCTGCCAGTACTGTCTGCGGCGCTTCAGCCTCGGCAGACACTCTTGCCTCGTCGGCAGCCGCCTCAAGCGCGAGTTGCTGCTTGATTTCACCCATTTGCGTGAAACCAGCCACACGTCCAACGCCCGTTGGGTCGATGCCATATTCGCTGGGTAGAACTACGGTCACGAGAATGGCACCTGCGGCTATAGCGGCAATTGCGGTCGCGCGCAGAAGCTGCCCGTTGGTTGGCAGATCGTCGGTCGATGGTCGTTGTGAATTGAACATTGTATTGGTCTCCGTGGAAGGGGCTCAGCTGACGGTGAGGCCGGCGAGTTGGTAACCGACGAGAACGAAGCCCGCGGTCATGAGCAGGACGTTGGCAGCGAAGGCGTGACGCATGAAACTGCTGGTTCGGCGCCAGAAGCCCATGGCGATCAAGATGCCGCCTAGCGCGAGAAGTTGGCCAATCTCGACACCGATGTTGAAGGCGATGAGATTGGGGACCAATCCGTCTTTCGCGATCTGGAATTCGATGATCTTGGTTGCCAGACCGAAACCATGGAAAAAGCCGAACACGAGCGTCGCGATCTTGGTGTTCGGCTGAAAACCGAACCAGCGCTGGTAAGCGCCCAGATTGTCGAGAGCCTTGTACACGACCGATAGCCCGATGATCGCATCGATCACATAGGCGTCTGCGGAAATCCCCGTTAGCACGCCAAACAGCAATGTCGTCGAATGGCCGATCGCGAACAGCGTCACATAAATGCCGATGTCCTTCATGCGATAAAGGAAGAAGATCACCCCGAACAGGAACAGCAAGTGATCGTATCCGGTCACCATGTGCTTCGCACCGAGGTAGATGAAGGGGAAAAACAGCACCCCGCTGCTTTCCTGTATGTAGCCCTTGTCGCCCTCAGCCACATTGTGTGCCCAGGCTTCGACGCCTGAGCACAGTAGCAGGACCATCAATGCGATGGCGATCAGGTAGCGCGACGGGATACCGCCTGGTTTAGGGATTGCCGATAAATTCATTCGTTTACTCCGATGGATGGTAAGCGCGCTCACAGGTCACGCTGTTGCGGGGGCCTCGCCAGGCGCTTTTTCAGCTGTCCTTTCGCCCCGGCCACGCACCACGCGGTAGAGCGCGGGCAGGACGAGGAGCGTGAGGATGGTCGAGGATACGATTCCGCCGATCACGACCGTTGCGAGCGGTCTCTGCACTTCCGAACCAAGGCCGACATTGAGGGCCATCGGGACGAACCCCAGGCTGGCAACCAGCGCTGTCATCAGCACCGGTCGAAGGCGCGCCAGTGCGCCCTCCCTGATCGCTTCGTCGAGCGGGCGACCCTCTTCCAACAATTGCTTGATGAAAGTCAGCATCACGAGGCCATTGAGCACGGCGACGCCCGAAAGCGCGATGAAGCCGACGCCGGCCGAGATCGAGAAGGGGATACCGCGAAGCAGCAAAGCCGCGATGCCGCCAGTCAGGGCCAGGGGAACGCCGGAAAATACCACCAGCGCGTCCTTTGCGGATCGGAACAGCGCCATCAGCAGGCCGAAGATCAACAACAAAGCGAGCGGAACAACGATCTGCAAACGCGTAGCAGCTGACTGGAGTTGTTCGAATGTGCCGCCATATTCGATCCAGTACCCCTCTGGCAGTTCGACCTGCGTAGCGACCCGTTCCTGCGCTTCCGCTATGAACGAGCCCAGATCACGCTCGCGTACATTGGTGGTCACCACCGCACGGCGCTTGCCCGACTCCCGGCTGATCTGGTTCGGACCCTGGGTCCGTTCGATTGATGCTACTTCCGACAATGGAACCGATCCGCCACCCGGAAGCGGGATCGGTAGCCGTTCGAGAACCTGGGGATCCTCTCGCAGCTCCTCGGACAAACGCACAACGATGTCGAACCGTCTGTCACCCTCGAAGATCTGCCCCGCTTCGGCTCCGCCGATCGCGGTCGAGACGACCATCTGCACATCATCGACATTCAGGCCGAGTTGGGTCAGCTTGATGCGGTCCGGCACGACCTGGATGAACGGCAGTCCCGTAACCTGCTCGGTCTGGGCGTCCACCGATCCTTCGATGGCAGACACCACGCTTTCGATTTCCGCGGCCGTGGCGGCAAGCTGTTCGAGATCGTCGCCATACACCTTGATCGCGACGTCCGAGCGGACCCCGGCTATCAGTTCGTTGAACCGCATCTGGATCGGTTGGATGAACTCGTAGCGCGAGCCGGGAACCTGTTGGACCGCCTCGTTCATCTCCGCGACCAGTTGCGCCTTGGATTTGCGCGGATCGGGCCATTCGCTGCGTGGCTTCATGATGATGAAGGTATCCGCGACCGAAGGCGGCACCGCATCCGTGGCCACATCCGCGGTGCCGATCTTGGCGAAGACGGTGTCGACTTCGGGAAACGTCTTGATCCGTTCCTCCAGTGCGCCTTGCATCGACACGGCCTGCGACAGGCTGGTGCCCGGAATGCGCAGAGCATGAAGAGCGATATCGCCCTCATCGAGGTTCGGGATAAATTCGGAACCCAGGCGGGTCGCTGCAAAACCGCTCAGGACCACCAGCCCTGTAGCAGCCGCCAGCACAAGCTTGCGCTTGCGCATCGCAAAGTCCAGCATGGGAACATAGCGCGATTTGGCAGCGCGCATGACCCGGTTCTCCTTCTCCTCGACCCGGCCGGTTACGAACGTCGCCACGGCGGCGGGAACGAAGGTCAGCGAAAGCAGAAGGGCTGCGGTCAGCGCGATCACGACCGTCAATGCCATGGGATGGAAAGTCTTGCCTTCCACACCTTCGAGCGCGAAAATTGGCACATAGACGATAGTGATAATAAGGATTCCGAACAGGCTCGGACGGATGACTTCTGCCGAGGCTGACGAGGCCAGTTTGAACCGTTCCTCCCGATTGAGCAGTCGGCCAAGCGAATGCTGTGCTTCTCCGAATCGCCGCAGGCAGTTCTCCACGATGATCACTGCGCCATCGACGATCAGGCCGAAGTCGAGTGCACCCAGGCTCATCAGATTGCCCGATATGTTGCTTTCGACCATGCCAGTGATCGTCATCAGGAAGGACAGCGGGATGACAGCGGCGGTGATCAGGGCCGCACGTATGTTGCCGAGCAGCAGAAACAGCACGACGATGACGAGCAGCGCTCCTTCGGCGAGGTTTTTCTCGACCGTCCAGACGGTTGCTTCGACCAGTTTGGATCGATCGTAGACCGTATTGGCTATGACGCCGCCGGGCAGCGAGCGGTTCACCTCCTCCATGCGCTCGGCAACCGCAACGCTCACGTCGCGCGCGTTTTCTCCTACGAGCATGTAGATCGTCCCGAGGACGACTTCCTGACCGTCCTTGGTTGCCGCGCCATCGCGGATTTCGGAGCCGATGCTGACATCGGCAACGTCCGCGATCCTCACCGGCACACCTTCGCGCCACGCGACGATGATCCCGGAAAGATCGCCTTGGTCTTCAGCCTGTCCGGGCACACGGATCAGATATTGCGATCCCGAACGCTCGACGTAACCGGCACCGACATTGGCGTTGTTGCTCTCAAGCGCCTCGATCACGTCCTCGACCGTGAGACCGAAGCCTGCGAGCCGGGTGGGCACCGGTGCGACGACATATTGCTTGCGGTAGCCGCCCACCGAATTGACTTCGGTGACGCCTGGTACTGTGCGCAGCTGCGGCCTTACCACCCAGTCATGGAGGGTCCGCAAATCCTGCGGCGTGTAGCGTGAACCGTCCGCCTTGACTGCGCCCGGCTCGGCTTCGATGGTGTACATGAAGATTTCGCCAAGCCCGGTTGCGATCGGACCCAGCTCGGGTTCGACGGTTTCGGGCAGACTTGATCGGACACTCTGAAGCCGTTCGTTGACCAGCTGACGGGCGAAGAAGATATCGGTCCCGTCCTCGAAGACCACCGTGACCTGGCTCAGACCGTAGCGCGATACCGAGCGAGTATAGTCGAGCCCAGGCAGACCGGCGATCGCCGTCTCCACCGGGAAGGTGATCCGCTGTTCCGCTTCAAGCGGGGAAAAGCCGGGGGCCGAGGTGTTGATCTGCACCTGGACGTTGGTGATGTCGGGAACGGCATCGATCTTGAGCCGGCCGAAATTGTAGATGCCCAGCGCTGCCAGAAGAATGACGGCAGCGAGGACTGCGAAGCGCTGTCTGATCGACAGCTGGATGATCCGTTCAAGCATGTTCTGGCGCCCCTTAGTGATCGTGGCTCGCGCCCGACTTCTCGATGTCGGCCTTGATCACGTAGCTGTTCTCGGTTGCGTAGACCGTTCCAGGTTCGATCCCGCTGATGACCTCGGTCCATTCAGGGCCTTCCTGGCCCAGTTCGAGCATACGAACTTCGTAGGTTTCGCCGATCTTCGCGAAGACCACGCGGAAATCGCGGAACTGCTGGATCGCGTCGGTGCGCACCGCCAGCGGAACCGTCCGCTGATCGACCGACACAAGTCCGCGCACCGCCATGCCCGGGCGCCAGTACCCGTCCCGGTTGGGTAGCGGGGCCCTGGCTGTGACAGCCTGGTTGCTGACTTCGGCGAGCGGCAGGAAGTCGCGAAGGTTCGAGCCCTGTGACCGCTGTCCCTCAAGGCCGCGAATCTGGACCGATTGGCCCGGACGGACACGCTCGATGTCGCGTGGGAAAATCGGGAAAGTCGCGACGGTTCGCGATGGATCGGCAATAACGAACATGGGATCGCTATCGGCGATGTCGCCAACATTGGTGTTGCGCTCTGTGATTACACCGGAAATTGGTGCGTAGATCGAGTAGGTCTGAAGCGAGTAGCTGCTCTCCACCCGGGCTAGCAGCGCGCCTCTCGCAACGCGATCGCCGACATTGCGATGGACGGAAACGACAGGGCCCGGATACTTGGCGCCGACCTCTGCACTCCCTGAAGGATCGAGTTCGACCCGGCCGATGATCTCCACGGTTTCGCCGACCTGCTGCGGGCCGACCGTTGCGGTCTCGATCCCGGCGGCACGCGCTGCCTCATCCGCGATGGTGACGCGACCCTCGTAGGATTCGAAAGCCCATCTATGCGTTTCGTCGCCGACACTGGCCGCGACCACCACATCGAAGCTGTGTGGTTCGACAAGTACTCCCTGGCCGCGAAGAAAGTCCTCCTGCGGTTCGAAGTTGAAGGTCGTCTTTTCGCCGTCAAGACGCGTGATCATGACGCGTGCGCGAACCGTGTCGGGATCGATCGGCTCGCCGGCACGATAGGCGTAGAGCCGATATTCGGGCGGCACGCCGTCTTCGAACACGGTGACCTCGATCGCGAAATCACCGTCGCGGAGCATCCGGCCATTATGCGGGCCGCGCTCGTAATCGTCAGCGGCGGCCTCTACGCTTTCCGACGCTTCGGTTTCGTTGCCTGATTGGCCGCAGGCTACCAGCGGTGCGGCCAGCAGGGCAGCGATCAGTATGTTGATCTTGCGCATCTTAAATTCTCCCAACGAGGTCGGCGAAACGACCGGTCAACCGGTCGAGTTCGACTTTCGCCTGGTGATATTCGGAAACGGCATCGACGAAGCGGACGCGCGCGTCGTGCAGTGCAGACTGCGCGGTCGAGACGTCGAGAAAGGTGAAGCCGCCGCGATTGTAGCCTGCGCGAACTTCGCGCAGGGTCTCTTCAGCGCTTGGGATCACCCGACTTTGAATCGCCTCGGCTTCATGTCGGGCTTCCTCGACGCGCTCGGCGGCAAGAGCGACTTCGCGCTGACGCTGGAAGCGTTCCACCGCCAAATCTGCCTCCACCTGCCGCTGCTCGGCGGTCGCCCGATCGATATTCGCGCGGTTCAAGGCGCGATTGGGTAAGGGAAGCGAAAACCCTGCTACGACGGCAACATCACCTGAGCCAAATACTCGCGGGCCGGCGTAAACTGTGGGGTCGGTCCGGCTGTAGGCTTGCTGAAGGCGATAGTTGGCATTCGCCCGTTCGCGCCTCGCTTCGTACAGGGCGAGATCGATCGAGGGGAGCTCTCGCAGGTCGATGTCGGGCGTCTCCATTTCGAGAAATCCCTCGGTGACGACCGCAAGCTCTGCCGGGTCAACGCCTGTCAATAAACCGAGGCGAGCCTTGGCTGCGTCGAGGGCGTGATCTGCCAGCTCCAGATCGACCTCTGCCTCTGCCAGCTCGGTTCTCGCCCTGGTCCCCGCAAACAGAGGGTCGCGTGCACCGTCCACACGGCGCTGCACCTCGGATTGAAGCGCCGCGGCGATCTCCACCCGACTGCGCGCGAGTTCCAGATCCAGCGCAGCCGCCTGCGTTTCGACGTAGAGCTCCTGCACCTGCCGGGCCAGGTCCAGACGACGGACCAGCGCCTCTGCCTGCGCAATACCAATTTCGCTCTCGGCGAGTTCGATCCTTGCCAGCCGCTTGCCGCCCCGCTCGAGCCTCTGGTTATAGGTTCCATCTATCTGGAACTCGTTGAACCCTGAGGTGCCGATGTTTTCGATCGAACCCTCGATCGTAGCGGCTGGCTTCGTATCAGCAGCGGCACGGGCTGCATTGAGCCCTTCTATCCTCGCTGCTGTCGCAGCGCCTTGCGGCGAGCTCGAGACCGATTGCTCAATGGCCTCTTCCAGGGTCAGCGACTGGGCCTGAGCCGCATTCGCCGACATGACCGTGACCGCCAGCAAGGCGGCACGCGAAATCGCGTTCATTTTGGAAACTCCTGAACTTCAAAACCTATTGCGCAGCCCGGGATTCCGGGCGCCAAGTTTGTGCGTTCAGGCTAGTGGTGGCTCTGTAAGGGGCGCGGTGCTGCTGCCGACCAAGGCTGCTGCTTCGCCGGGCAGCAGAAGCGATCGCTCCGCCAGGTAGGAAGCGAACGGCGAAGCAGTCTCGGGCAGCCCAACGGATACATGACTGTGCGCGGACGCGTGGGGTGCGGTTTCTCCGGGATTCGCGGTTTCCGCAGCTACGGAGTTGATCTCCATGGCTTCCTCGACGGGTGCGGGAGCATGGTGGGAACTGCCCGCAGCATGACTGTGAGCCTGCTCCGCATGCGGCACCGCGCCCGAAAACCCCCCGTGGGAGACGAGTATAATGGCAAGCAACAGGAAACCGAGCCATTGGCGCATAGCGAGCGCTGCTAGCGCAGCGTGGTGCGATGCGCAAGTTGGCAATGGCAAAGGCACCTGGCAATCAAGGATCGCACAGGGACGGCGCAGCTAATTGAAGCCAACCTGCGTAAGTTGGCCTGTCGAAATGGCCAGGAGTAAAAAGTAATTCCGCCATCTCTTCGGCAGAGAGGAGAGAGGGCTCTGACCTGATCGAACCGGGACAATATCGTCCTGGCGTTCAGGAGAACTCCCATGCCAAAATACAAGCGCTCAGACGCATCGCAATCGCCTGCGCAGCGCATCACCGCGGCCATCATCGAGAAGCTCGAGCAGGGGACCAGGCCGTGGGTCAAGCCGTGGCGCGGTATGCCGGTCTCGCGTCCGCTTCGCGCCTGCGGAACGCCCTACCGCGGGATGAACACCTTCTGGCTGTGGATGGTCGCAGACGCCTGCGGCTATGCGTCGCCCTACTGGATGACCTATCGACAGTGTCAGAAACTCGGTGGGCAGGTTTGCAAGGGCGAGAAGTCGGCGATCGCGATCTTCTACAAGACATACGAAAATGCAGTCGAAGATCCCGCTGGTGACGATGACACCGTAACCCGCCGTTTCCTGAAGGCCTATGCAGTCTTCAATGCCGACCAGTGCGACGGCCTCCCGCAAATGTATTATCCGAAACCGCTGCTTGCGCCCGTCGAACCGGAAGGACGACAGGGACGCCTCGACCGTTTCTTCGATGCGGTCGGAGCAGACCTGCGCCACCACGGCAGCGAGGCCTACTACGAACCGGTTCGCGATCGGGTCACGATGCCACCTAGCGACCTCTTCGATACCTATGAGCACTACTACGCAACGCTTGCGCACGAGCTGTCCCATTGGACAGGCCATCCCTCGCGCCTCGATCGCGATCTGAGAAACCGCTTCGGTACCGAGGCCTACGCCGCCGAAGAGCTCGTCGCCGAATTGTCCTCGGCAATTCTCGGTGCCGAGCTCGGTCTACCGGTTGCTCACCTGGACCATCATGCGAGCTATATCGCTTCCTGGCTGGAACTGCTGAAATCCGATGAGCGGGCGATTTTGACAGCCGCTGCGAAGGCCGAGGAGGCTGCAAGCCTGCTCCTGCGCCGGGGCGGTGTCGAAGAGCGGAAATCGTTCGAAGTCGACGACGATCTCGAACAAGCTGCCTGAGGGAGAAAACCATGGGACGCTCTGTCAGCTACCCGAGCGGCGCCATCGCCGCCTTTCGTCTGATGGACGAGCCGGACGA
>Ga0208179_1000077_pt1 | contig 93915 bp, 99 predicted proteins | sample Malvired_Geostar_FD_184238 | JGI IMG/M metagenome (GOLD analysis project Ga0208179, IMG submission 184238) | Marine viral communities from the Global Malaspina Expedition - Malaspina viral metaG DeepMed_Geostar (SPAdes) (version 2) | ecosystem: Environmental > Aquatic > Marine > Oceanic | place... | reverse complement strand
CGCCCGTATAAAGAGCCGTCCTCGCGCGCGGCCATCCGCCCCGCGCACCGGGCCGCCTTAGCTCAGCCGGTAGAGCATCGCATTCGTAATGCGAGGGTCGCGTGTTCGAGTCACGCAGGCGGCACCACCCCTTTTTTGGTCAGCGTTTCCGTCAGCGCCCGCCGGCGCGGCGCCAGGCGTCGCGGGCGGCGGTCAGGCGTTCGGGGACCAGACCGCCGACACGGGCCGTCTCGCTGATCTTCAGGCCGGCCTCGTGGCCCTTGCGCCACATGACCCTGCCCTGGCGGGCGAGGCCCTCGGCGATGTCGACCACCACCACCGCGTCGGGCAGGGGCACGTCGCGCTGCAGCCGGATGCGCAGGCCGCCCCTGGACTCATCCAGCAGGGCGCAGCCCATCTCCAGCCCCGGCGCCACCACCACCCCCGGCGTGTTGAGGGCGCGGCGCGGCTCGGCCCGGCGGTCGTCTTTTCCCTTGAAAATCATGCGGAGAGGAACGCCTGCGGGTGAGGACTGCGCCCCGGGGATGAGCGCGTCAGTGCTGGTTCTCGGGCAGGCGGACGATCAGGCCGTCCAGATCGTCGCTGACCCGGATCTGGCACGACAGGCGCGAGTTGGGCTCCACCGCCTCGGCGAAGTCCAGCATGGACTCCTCCATGGCCGACGGCCGCCCGGTCTCCGCCTGCCAGTCCGCGTCCACATAGACATGGCAGGTGGCGCAGGCGCAGGCGCCGCCGCAGTCCGCGTCGATGCCCGGCACATTGTTGCGGATCGCGCCTTCCATGACCGACAGCCCGTTTTTCACGTCGACGACGTGCTCGGTCCCGTCATGCTCGATGTAGGTGATCTTGGCCATCAGCCCTCAAGTAGCGAAGCGGTAGGGCGAACCCAACAAGCTCTCAAGTAGCGAAGCGATAGAGCGAAGGAAACACCAGCGCCCGTTTCAGGCCGAAGCCTGCGCCTTGTTCCGTTCCCGGGACACCATCAGCCGCTTGGTCTCGGCGATGGCCTTGGCCGGGTTCAGGCCCTTGGGACACACCTGGGTGCAGTTCATGATGGTGTGGCAGCGGTAGAGCTTGAAGGGATCCTCAAGGTCGTCCAGGCGCTTTTGCGTGGCGTCGTCGCGGCTGTCGGCGATCCAGCGATAGGACTGCAGCAGGGCCGCCGGGCCCAGATAGTCCTTCTGGTTCCACCAGTAGCTGGGGCAGGAGGTGGAGCAGCAGGCGCACAGGATGCACTCGTACAGCCCGTCCAGCTTCTCGCGGTCCTCCGGCGACTGCAGCCGCTCGGTGGTCGGGTCCGGCTCGTCGGACTGCAGATAGGGCTGGATGGAGTCGTACTGGGCGTAGAACAGGCTCAGATCCGTCACCAGGTCCTTGACCACCGGCTGGTGCGGCAGGGGCGCGATGGAGATGGTGGAGGAGGCGCACTCCTCCCACCCCTTGGTGCAGGCCAGGCCGTTGCGGCCGTCGATGGCCATGGAGCACGAGCCGCAGATGCCCTCGCGGCACGAGCGGCGGAACGCCAGGGTCGGGTCGATGGTGTCCTTGATGTGGATCAGGGCGTCCAGCAGCATCGGGCCGTGGTCGTCGGCCGACACCTCGAACACGTCCCAGCGCGGATCGGCGTCCACCTCGGGATCGTACCGGTAGACCTTGTAGGTCTTGACGTTGGTCGCGCCCTCGGGGGCCTTGTGGACCTTGCCCGTAACGGGTTTGGAACCGCGCGGAAGGGTGAGCTGAACCATGCCTAGTAAACCCTCGCCTTGGGCTTGATGTAGTCGATGTCGCTGGACATCGTGTACTCGTGGACCGGTCGGTAATCGATCGCCACGCCCTGTCCCGGACGCTTCCACGCCAGGGTGTGCTTCATCCATTCCGCGTCATTGCGGTCCGGATAATCCTCGCGGGCGTGGGCGCCGCGGCTTTCCTTGCGGTTGGCCGCGCTCTCGATGGTGACCAGCGCCTGATCGATCAGGTTGTCGTATTCCAGGGTCTCGACCAGATCGGTGTTCCAGATCAGGCCGCGATCGGTGGTCTTGATGTCCTCGCCGGCCGCATGGATGGCGCGCAGCTTGGCCACGCCCTCGTCCAGGGTCTTGCCGGTGCGGAACACCGCCGCGTCGGACTGCATGGCCCGCTGCATGTCGTTGCGGAGCCGGGCCGTGGGCGTGCCGCCCGAGGCGTGACGGAAGCGGTCCAGTCGGGCCAGGTGGGCGTCGGTGGCGCCGGCGGGCGCGGCCGGGACCGGCGCATTCCTGTCCACCACCTCGCCGGCGCGCAGGCCGGCGGCGCGGCCGAACACCACCAGATCGGTCAGGCTGTTGGAGCCCAGACGGTTGGCGCCGTGCACCGAAACGCACGCCGCCTCGCCCACGGCCATCAGGCCGGGCACCACGGTGTCGGCGTTGTCGCCCACCTTGGTCAGCACCTCGCCGTGATAGTTCGTGGGGATGCCGCCCATGTTGTAGTGCACCGTCGGCAGCACCGGGATCGGGGCCTTGGTCACGTCCACGCCCGCAAAGATCTTGGCGCTTTCCGAAATGCCCGGAAGGCGGGCGTGCAGGGTCGCGGGATCCAGGTGATCCAGATGCAGATAGATGTGGTCCTTGTTCGGACCGACGCCGCGGCCTTCGCGGATCTCGATGGTCATGGAGCGGCTGACCACGTCCCGGCTGGCCAGGTCCTTGGCCGAGGGGGCGTAGCGTTCCATGAAACGCTCGCCCTCGGCGTTGGTCAGGTAACCGCCCTCGCCCCGCGCGCCCTCGGTGATCAGGCAGCCCGCGCCGTAGATGCCGGTGGGGTGGAACTGCACGAATTCCATGTCCTGCAGCGGCAGGCCGGCGCGCAGCACCATGGCGTTGCCGTCGCCGGTGCAGGTGTGGGCGCTGGTGGCCGAGAAATAGGCGCGACCGTAGCCGCCGGTGGCCAGGATCACCAGCTTGGCGCGGAAGCGGTGCAGCTGGCCGTTGTCCAGCTGCCAGGCGGTCACGCCGGTGCAGGCGCCGTCCTGCATGATCAGGTCCAGGGCGAAATACTCGATGAAGAATTTCACCTCACGGCGCACCGACTGACCGTACAGGGTGTGCAGGATGGCGTGGCCGGTGCGGTCGGCGGCGGCGCAGGTGCGCTGCACCGGGCCCTCGCCGAAATTGCGGGTCATGCCGCCGAAGGCGCGCTGATAGATCCGGCCGTCCTCGGTGCGGCTGAACGGCACGCCCCAGTGCTCCAGCTCGTAAACCGCCTTGGGCGCCTCGCGCACCAGATATTCGATGGCGTCCTGGTCGCCCAGCCAGTCCGACCCCTTGACGGTGTCGTACATGTGCCATTTCCAGTCGTCCTCGCCCATGTTGCCCAGCGAGGCCGAGATGCCGCCCTGGGCGGCCACGGTGTGCGAGCGGGTCGGGAAGACCTTGGTGACGCAGGCGACCTTCAGGCCCTGCTGGGCGGCGCCCAGCGCGGCGCGGAGGCCGGAGCCGCCGGCGCCCACGACGACGACGTCGTATTCGTGATCGACGAATTCATAAGCAGCCATATCTGAACTCAGGCCCCGAAACCGGCGGGCAGCGGCGCCGAACCCAGCGCCAGCCGCGTGATGAAGAAGATGCTTGCCGCCGCCAGCGCCAGGAAGATCAGGTTCGACAGGCCGATCAGCAGCGCCTTGTTACGGGGGCGGTGGATGTAATCCTCGATGATCACCTTCCACGCGAGGCTGACGTAGCCCAGGAACACCACCGCCGTGAGGCCGAGCAGCGCCGCGTTGAAGGGGTTGGCGAACCATGCGGTGGCGGCGTCGTAGTCGGCGCCGGCCAGGGTGAAGGCGCTGAACGCCGCCCAGACGCCCAGCGGCATGAGCAGCAGCAGGGCGACCCGCTCCACCACCCACTCGCGGGCGCCGTGGCGTTCGGAGATCTTCACGCGGTTCTTGTACTGGGCGTAGCCGCTCACAGGGAAACCCTCCCGGCAGCGAACAGGACGGCCCAGAACAGCACGGTCAGGACCACCGGCCCCCACACCGAAATGTGCGACAGCAGGTTGGCCGGCGCGATCTCGAGCGCTGCGCCGGTGTCCTGCACCAGGTGGCGGCCGCCGTTCAGGATGAAGGAGAACATCACCAGCGTCAGGCCGAAGCCGATCAGCAGCCCCAGGAGCGACCCCATGAAGCCCGCAACGCTGTCGTAGGCCTCGGGCCCGAAGGCCAGGACCCCCAGCCACCCGATGACCAGGATCGCGCCGAAGCTGGCGGCCCCGATGGTCATGCGGAACAGGATCGAGGCCAGCATGGTGATGTGCCAGCGCCAGATCTGGAGGTGAGGAGACAGGGGCCGGATGCGGCCGTTGGGCTGGCGCACGAAACGGCCGGTCTGGTCGTCGTCGGCGTCTGAGGCGGTCGACATGCGAATCGTTCTCAAACCATTGAAAAATCAGCGATGATGCAGTGCAGAAGGCTTTACGGACCTGCGCAGGGGGGTGTCAACGCGGCAGGCTTCACGGTTCGCTCAACAGGGGCAATTCCCTTGCTGGACAACCCGGTCTTGCGCTGCGGCCTCATGTCGCTACCCTTTTGCCATGATCTGGATCGCCCTGACCCTCGCCATGACCGCCGCCCAGGACGGACCCGTCGCCTATGTGGAGGCGTCGCCCACCTCTCTGGAGCTGTACGCCGGCCCGCCGGTCCGGCCCTATGAGCCCTCGTGGGACACGCCGGGGGCCGAGGGCGACGCCTATATGCTGACCCGGCGCGCGCTGGAAGCGCCGGCGGTGCTCGAGGCCTACGACGGAACCTACGAAGTGACCCCGTCGGACGCCGAGGTGGTCTATCAGCAGGGCGTGACGTCCGCCGCCCTGCGGGCCAATTCGCTGATGGGGCCGCTGGACGGCCGCTGGCGGGTCATGGGCCCCGACGGCGCGCCGGTGCTGGAGCTTCTGATGATGGACCGGGGCGACGGCGCCCTGGTGGAAGGCGCCTGGCGCGAGCCCGTGGCGCCGGGCGCGGCCCTCACCAGCCGCCGCCTGGGCGCCCTGTCGCTGGTGGTCCGCGCCGGCGAGACCCTGACCATCGACGTGGACGACCCGGACGGTCCGGCCCGGCTCAGCCTTCAGCGCGACGGCGCCCAGTGGCGCGGCACGCTGCAGCGCGGCGACACCGCCCTCCCCGTGGTCATGGCGCCCCAGGCCTGAACGCAGAGGCGTCGCCGGCTATTTTCACCCACGCGCTTTGCGGCGCCGTAGACTGGGCGTCCTGGTCAGGGCTCGGGAGGCGATTTCAGACAATTCGGACACTGTTTTTTCGGCGCCGAAATCTGAAGCCGGCGACGCGCCGCATCGGGAACGCCCTGCCGCGTCGCGCGCTGATATCCGCCGGATGAACCGATCCTGACCGTTTCGCTGAACGACGCTTCATCGGAGCGCCGGAATATGGTCAGGCTGGCGTCACACCCTTGCCGCGCCGCCGCGTCACAAGGACCGTCTCAACAATCCCGAACGGGAGCCTGACTATGAATCTCTCACGCCGCGCCTTCGCCACCGGCTCGCTCACCCTGGGCGCCGCCGTCATGGCGGGACTGCCCGCCTTCGCCCAGGCCAATCTTTCCGCCGCCGACCGCGAGACGGTCGGGCGCGTCTCGTCCTGGTTCCAGGGCGTCAGCGCCGCGCGGGGCAGCTTCGTCGAGACCGGCCCGGGCGGCCGTCGCGCCGAGGGCCGCTACTTCATCCAGCGCCCGGGCAAGATGCGCTTCGAGTATTCCAACCCGGAAGGGCTGCTGGTGGTGGCCGACGGCAACAACCTGATGCGCTACGACCCGCGCCTCGAGGTGTTCCGCCAGGCGCCCCTGTCCGCCACGCCCCTGTCGGTGTTCCTGGGCCGCAACGTCCGCATCGAGGAGGGCGTGCGCATCGACCGGGTCACCCGCATGGACTCCGGCGCCTTCGCCGTGGTCGCCCGTGACGCCCGTCGCCCCAATGAGGGCCAGGTCATCCTCGCCTTCGCCGGCGATCCGGTGCGCCTCATGGAATGGACGATCGTCGATCCCCAGGGCCAGCGCACCCGCACCCAGCTGTCGTCCTTCGAGGCCGTGAACAGCCTGCCCAACAGCCTGTTCACCCTGCGCGACCCGACCCGCCGTCCCGGCCGCAACTAGACGGAGTCGTGTTCTCAAGGTCACGCCCAAGCGGCTTCGTTTTGGGATTGACTTTTTTTCTCTCTCGTGGTTTTTGAGACACAGGACGGCGGCGGCTGTCCTGACCGCTCCGGAAACCATCCCCTCCCGGCTGCGGCGTGAGAGAGACGAAACTGGTTGCGCCCGGCCTGCAAAGGCCGGGCGCTTCTTTTTGGCGCGCCCGCAGACCCGGGCCGCGCCCCGGGATCAGAAGAACAGGGGGTCCGGACGCTGCTCCGGCTGGCGGTCCGGCTCCGGGTTCTGGGGCGGCGGCTCGGTCTGGATCGGCTCGGGCGGCCGCACGCCGGGCCGCTCGGTCTCCGGGCGGGCCGGGCGGGGGCTGGAGGGCGCGCCGGCCAGCGGATCGTCGCCGATGGGCGGCAGTTCATCCTCGCCGAACAGATCGCCCAGCCCGCCCAGCAGGTCGCCGGCCGGATCGGCGCCCGGCAAGGCAGGCGGAACCCACCCCTCCGGCAGCGGCGGGCCGTTGGGGATCGACTGGACGTTCAGCCGCGGCAAGGCCGTCTCCATGAATCCGCGCCAGATGGCGGCGGGCGAGGAGCCGCCGGTGACGCCGCGCATGGCGGTGTTGTCGTCCTTGCCCACCCAGACCACAGCCGTGAAGCCGCCGGTGTAGCCCGCGAACCAGGCGTCCTTGTAGTCCGAGGTGGTGCCGGTCTTGCCCGCCAGATCCCGGCCCGAGATGGCCACCGATCGCGCCGTGCCCGAGGTGATGACCCCGCGCAGCATCTGGTTCAGGTAGTAGAGCGACGGATTCTGGATCACCTGGTCGGCGCGGCGATCCCCCGTCTGACGCTGATAGATCACCCGGCCCTCGGGGGTGCGGATGCGGGTGATGCCGTGGGCCTCGGCCCGGCGGCCGCCGTTCGAGAAGGCGGCGTAGGCCTGGGCCATTTCCAGCGGGCTGACCTCGACCGCGCCCAGCGCCATGGCCGGCTCCAGTCCGACCCGCGAGGTGATGCCCAGCCGCCGAGCGGCGCGCGCCACGGCGTCGCGGCCGACCTGATCGGCCAGGCCGGCGGCGATGGTGTTGGTGGATTGGGCCACCGCATTGGCCAGGGTCGTCTCGCCGATGAAGTTGCCGGAGTAGTTGCGCGGCGACCAGTTGCCGATGGTGATGGGCTGGTCGACCACGGGGGTGTCCGGGGTGTAGCCCGCCTCCAGCGCCGCCAGATAGACGAAGGGTTTCCAGGCCGACCCGGCCTGTCGCCGCGCATCGACCGCGCGGTTGAACTGGCTGTCGGCGTAGGAGGCGCCGCCGATCATGGCCCGCACCCGGCCGTCGCCGTCCACGGCCACAAGGGCCGCCTGCTCCACCCCGCGGGAACTGTCGCGCTCCAGAATGCGGCGCACCGACCGTTCCGCGGCGGTCTGCAGCGTCAGGTCCAGGGTCGTCTCGACGATCATGTCCTCGGTGGGCTCGCCCACCAGCCGCCGGATGTCCTGGTCGAGCCAGTCCACGAAATACTGGGCGTGCTGGGTGGCCAGGGTGCGCGACACCCGCACGGGCTCGAGCACCGCGGCGTTGCGCTGCTCGGCGGTGATGACGCCGGATTCCTCCATCTCGTTCAGCACCACCGTCGCCCGGCCCGCCGCCCGCTCGCTCTCGCCCAGCGGGCTGTAGCGTGACGGGGCCTTCAGCAGGCCCGCCAGCAGGGCGGCCTCGCCCACGGTCAACTCGTCGGCCGATTTGTCGAAATAGCGTTGCGAGGCGGCCTCGATGCCGTAGGCCCCGGCGCCGAAATAGACGCGGTTCAGGTACAGGGCGAGGATCTCGTCCTTGGAGAATTTCATCTCCAGCCACACCGCCAGCATCAGCTCCTGCGCCTTGCGGCGCATGTTCTGGTCGGGGGTCAGGAACAGGTTCTTGGCCAGCTGCTGGGTCAGGGTCGACCCGCCCTGCACCACCCGTCCGGCGCGCATGTTGGCCATCACGGCGCGCATCATGCCGATCGGATCGAAGCCGGGGTGATGATAGAAGCGCCGGTCCTCGATGGCGATGAAGGCGGCGGGCACATAGTCCGGCAGCGTATCCAGCTCCACCGGCGGGGCGTGCTGGCTGCCGCGCACCGCGATCAGGGCGCCGGACCGGTCCAGATAGGTGATCGAGGGCTGACGCTCCACATCGTACAGCGCCGAGGTGTCTGGCAGGCCCCGGGCGAAGACCAGGAAGAACACGGTCAGGAAAATCAGGCCCCAGACGGCCAGCACGGCCGTCCAGTAGATCAGCCGCTGCAGCAGGGTGCGCCCGCCGCCCTTGCCGCCATTACCGCTGTTGCCGCCGGCGCCCGAAGCCCCGCGTCCGATGAATGGACCCGCCATGAAATCCTCTAGCCCGTTGCGCTCTGGTCATAACCCGCGAACGGGATCGGTGAAACGCCCCACGTCAATGACGCGAACCTGTCCGACCTTTCCGCCGAAAGCATGGCGGCGACCTTAACGTCCGTTCAGGCCGAGCGCGCCTTGATGGGCGCCGAGCCGTCCGCAACCGACTCATTCAGATAAACCTCGGCCTCCTGGGCGGGCAAGGCCGGCGCATAGCCGAAGCCCTGGCCGTAGTGGCATCCGGAATCCAGCAGCAGGCGCGCCAGGTCCGCGTTCTCCACCCCTTCGGCCACCACCTCCAGCGACAGGTCGCGACCCAGGTTCACCACCGACTTGACGATCTTGGCCGACCCCTCGTCCTGCCCCATGGTCAGAACGAAGTAGCGGTCGATCTTGAGGGTGTCGAAGGGCAGGCGCGCCAGATAGGACAGGGACGAGAACCCGGTGCCGAAATCGTCCAGCGCCAGGCTGGCCCCGGCCTCGCGCAGCGACTTCAGCACCTCGGCGGCCCGGTTCGGGTCGCGCATGATGTCGCTCTCGGTGACCTCCAGCTTCAGCGCGCCCACCGGCAGGCCCGTGTCGGCCCGGATGCGGCGCACGTCGTCCACCAGCGCATCGCGCTCCAGCTCATTGGTCGACAGATTGACGCTGCAGAACAGCTTGCCGGCGCTGGGGTGGCGCTTCAGCCATTCCGCCAGCTGGGCGGCGGCCTGACGCATCATCATCAGGCCCAGGTCGTTCATCAGGCCCATTTCATCGGCCAGGCCCAGGAACTCGTCGGGCGGCACCAGACCGCGCCGGGGATGCCGCCAGCGGGCCAGGGCCTCGAAGCCGGCCACCGCGCCCGTCTCCAGATTGACGATCGGCTGGTAGAAGGGCTCGATCTCGCCCCGCACGAAGGCGTTCCTGAGGTCGCTTTCCAGCGCCAGGCGCGACAGGCTGTCGGACTCCAGGGTCCGGCCGTAGGCGGCCATGCCCCCCCGGCCGGCGGCCTTGGCCGATTCCACCGCCAGTTCCGCCCGGCGCAGCAGTTCGGCCGCGTCGGCCGCGTCCGGGCCGCCCTCGGTGCGCACCGCCCCGATGGAGACCGTGGGATAGATGTCGAAGCCCGCGACGCGCAGGGGCTGCTCCAGCGCCTGACGCACCCGGGCGCAGGCGTCGCCGTCCCCGGCGCGCGCAAAGATGGCGAACTCGTCCTCGCCGATGCGGGCGGGGGCGGCTTCTCCCGAGAAGGCGGCGGCCAGACGCGAGCCCAGCGCCGACAGGACCATGTCCGCCCGCTCGTGGCCGAGCGCTTCGTTGAGGCGGCGCAGGCGATCCACATCCGCCACCACAAGGTCATAGTCGCCCGGCGCCGTCAGGGCCTCGCCCACCCGCGCCAGAAACGCCCTGCGATCCAGCAGGCCGGTCAGGGCGTCGCTCGAGGCCCCGGTGAATTTGCTTTCCAGCGCCACCACCCCGGCGGCGCGCAGCCCGTCCTCGAGCCAGACCCCGCGCCAGATGCACAGGTCGCCGCCGCGCATGCGCAGGCGAACGGCGATCTCGCCGCCTTCGTCCTGGGGCTTGAGCACCCGTTCGGCCAGCGCCCGGTCCTGGGGCATGGCCAGGGCGGTGAATCCTGCGGCGGTGCATTCCGGCGCCAGCGGGCCGAGGCCCAGCGAACGGGTCGACCCGGTGAACTTGAGTTGATCCAGCGCAGGCGTCCACACCCACAGCGCGGCATCGGCGGCGGCGAGCGCCTCGATCGCGGTGGTGGGGTCCCACGCCAGAGATCTGGATCGGCTGTTCAAGGCTTGCCGCCCTCCGGTCAGGACGACAGGCGCCCGTCTGCGCCGGCCTCGTCTGCGAGAAGGCCGAACAGAAGATGGTCTGCCCAAGTCCCGTTAATTTTCAAATAAGCCCGCGCCCTGCCCTCCAGCCGGAAGCCGGCTTTCTCCAGCACGCGGCGCGACGGCTCATTGGTCGGCACGCAGGCCGCCTCGAGCCGGTGCAGCCGCAGCGCGCCGAAGGCATGGGACGACAGGGCCCGGAGTGACGCTGTGGCCAGGCCCCGCCCCGCATGAGGCAGGCCGATCCAGTAGCCGACGGTTCCCGTCTCGGCCACGCCGCGCCGCACGTTGGACAGGGTGATGCCGCCGGCCAGCCGGCCCTCCTGATCGAAGATGAAGAACGGCCAGGCGTTGCCCAATTCCCGCTCGCGCTCATAGATCGACAGGCGGCGGCGAAAGGCCGTCCGCGTCAGGTCATCCTCGGGCCAGGCGGGCTCCCAGGGCTGGAGATGGGCGCGGGAGAGATCGCGCAGGGTCGACCAGGCCGCATAGTCCGACGCAAGGGGCGAGCGCAGGGTCACCCCCTGGCCCCGCAACACGGGGCCGACCGGTTCCGACATCCAGTCCAGAAGGGCCATAGGCGTTTATACCCGTTTCCCGGCGCGACGTCAGGCGTACAGGGTCTCGGCGAAGACGCGCCCCGCCTTGCCTGCCGCCTTCGGCCCCAGCACCGCCGTGGCGCTCTTGCCTGAGGCCAGCAGACGCGCGCCCAGCCGCCGCATGTCATCCCCCGTCACCGCCGCCACGCGCGCGGTCAGGGTTTCTGACGGAACGGGCGCGCCGAACAGCAGGGTCTGGGCCGCGTTTCGGCCTGCGCGAGAGGCGGGGCTCTCGTCCGCCATCCACAGGCCCGCGCTCAGAACCGCCTTGGCGCGCGCCAGTTCTTCGTCGGTCGGCCCGTCCAGAGCCAGAGACCTCAGTTCGGCGGCGGCCACCCGGGCCAGCTCTTCGGAGCGGTCCGCCGCGGCGCCCGCATAGACGCCCAGCACGCCCGCGTCCTCGTACCCCTCGAACCAGGCGTCCACCGCATAGGCCAGACCCCGATCCTCCCGCGCGCTCTGGAACAGGCGCGAGGCCATGCCGCCGCCGAAGATCTCGGCGAACAGCCGCAGGGCCGGGGTATCCACGTCGTGCGCGGACAGGCCCGGAATCTCGAACACCAGATTCGCCTGCTCGATGCGGCGGGCGAGCGCCGCATCGCCGCCGATAAACACAGCCGGAGCGGGCTCTTCGCGGTCGTCCCCTTCGGCCTGCCCGAACCACGCCTCGGCCAGATCCACCAGCCGCGCCGGATCCACAGCGCCGGAGACGGCCACCACCATGCGACGGGGCGCATAGAGCGCCGCGCGCCACGCCTCCATGGCCGCCGGGTCCGCGCGGCCGATGCTTTCCACCGAACCGAGGATCGGGCGGCCCAGCGGCTGGCCCGCGAAGGCCTGCTCGCCGGCCATCTCGAACACATGGTCGTCGGGGGTGTCGAAAGCCTCGGCGATCTCCTGGGCCACCACATCCTTCTCCCGAAGGACCTCCGCCTCGCTGAGCGTGGGACGGAAGACGATGTCGGAAACCACCTGCATGGCCATGGGCAGGGACGCCTCCATGGCCCGCACCTCGAAACTGGTGCGCTCCTGGCCCGTGGCCGCATTGATGGAGCCGCCTTCGGCCTCGATGCGCTGGACGATGTCGCGCGCGCTCATCTCGCCGGCGCCCTTGAAGACAAGGTGCTCCAGGAGGTGTGACCAGCCCGAGCGATGCTCGTCCTCCCACCGGGCGCCCCCGCGCACCGCGACGGTGAGGGCGAAGGTCTTGAGGCCCGGCATGGGGTCGGCCACGACGCGAACGCCGTTGGAAAGGGTGTGTACGCGGGTCACTCGTTGTCCTGGCCCGGTCCGGAGCCTTGTTCGGGGCGCGAGCGCACCCGTCGTTTGAGCATCAGGCCATAGAAGACCATCAGGGCTGCGGCGAGGCCGAACCAGGTGATCGCATAGCCCAGGTGGTTGTTGGTGAAGGCGGGCGGCGGAACGGCGGGGGTCAATGCAGCCCATTCGGGATTGGTGGAGGTCTCGGCGAACAGCACGCGGGAGTCCGCCCCTCCCGTGACGCCCAGAGCCACGGCCATGGCCTCATGGTCGCGGGCGAAGAAGCGCCCGCCCTGCGGCGGCGGGCTCATCCAGTTGGGTTGCGGCGCTTCGCGGACCACGGCCGTCAGGCGAACCGGCTCCGCCGCGGCGGGGTCGACGGCGGGGCGAGCGGAGATCTCGTCGGCGACGAAGCCCCGATCCACGAGGAAGGTCGACTCCACGCCCACGGGGCGGCAGGCCGAAATCAGCCGCGCGCCTGCGTCGCCGTCATGGATGGACTGAAGCTCCACGAAGGGCGCGGCGTTCAGCCCCGGACAGTCCAGGATCACCCGGCGAAACTCGCCGCCGGGTCGGTTCAGGACCTCGGCGGCCGGAACCGGCGCCACGGCCGCCGCCGCCCCGGCCTGGTCGATCAGGCCCTCCTTCCAGGCCATTCGCTGGACCTGCCAGACGCCGAGGCCCAGCAGGACGGCCAGAACGATCGCCGCCAGAACCGTCAGCACCCAGGGGAACCCCCGCGCCTCAGACGTCGTCATTGCGCCTCTCCTGTCCCAGGTTCCGCATATGCAGCGCGGTCATCAATCCCTTGCCAGGGCGCATCAGGCCCAGCGACAGGGCGGCCACCAGCGGCAGCCAGATGATCAGATGCAGCCACATGGGCGGGCTGAAGGCGATTTCAACATAGAGGGCCGAAAAGCCCACGATGGCCCCGGCGATCTGCATGATGAAGCTGGCCGCGCCATCCCCGGTCGCCACCGAGGCCAGATCGTAGCCGCACGACCGGCACACCGGCCGCACTTTCAGAAAGCCCTCGAACAGCGGCCCCTTCCCGCAGTTCGGGCACCGGCAAAGCAAACCCGCCCGGATCGGGTTGATCCGGGCGGGCGCTGAAGGCTGGGGCTGGTCGGACAAGATCAGCCGTAGATGACGTAGACGAAGGCGAACAGGAACAGCCACACCACGTCCACGAAGTGCCAGTACCAGGCCGCCGCCTCGAATCCGAAATGCTTCTCGGGCGACATCTGCCCCGCCAGCAGGCGGATCAGGCACACGGCCAGGAAGATGGTGCCCACCAGCACGTGGAAGCCGTGGAAGCCCGTGGCCATAAAGAAGATCGAGCCATACAGCGTCGAGTTCAGGGCCTCTTCGTTGAAGAACAGGTTGTCGTGCAAAATGTGATAATATTCATAGACTTGGACCGCCGTGAACAGCACGCCCAGCGCCACGGTCAGGGCCAGGCCCAGCTTCGCCGCCTTGCGGTCGCCCACCACGATCGCATGGTGCGCCCAGGTCACCGTGGTGCCCGACAGCAGCAGGATCACGGTGTTCAGGAACGGCAGCTGCCACGCATCGAGAGTCTCGATTCCGGCGGGCGGCCAGGTGGACCAGGCGGCGGCCGTATCCGTCCAGTTGCCGAACTCCGGAATGAGCGTCCGCGCCTCGTTGAAGAGCGTCATCTCGAAGAACATCCAGAAGAAGCCGGCGAAGAACATCACTTCCGAGGCGATGAACAGCACCATGCCGTAGCGCAGGCCCAGCGAAACCACGGGGGTGTGATCGCCCGCGCGGCTTTCCTTGATCACGTCGGCCCACCAGCCGAACATGGAGAACAGCACGCCGGCCAGACCGGCGAAGAACAGCCAGTTGGTGCCTGCAGGCAGGCCGAACAGGCCCTTCATCCACGCGACCGCCCCGACCATCATGATCGTGGTTGCGACGGACGCCACCAGCGGCCAGGGGCTGGGCGGCAGGATGTGATAGTCGTGATGAACGGCGTGGGCGTCGGCCATTTATGCGTCTCTTGGATGCGTCAGCGCGGGGTCGATAGAGGGGGCTATAGCCTCGCTATCCCTGTCCGCCAATAGCGGCGCGCTGTTCAAAGCGGTTGGTGGGATAGAAGGTGTAGGACAGGGTGATGTCGTGAACGCCGCGCGCCTCGGGATCCGTGGCGATTTCCGGGGCCACGAAATACTGGATCGGAAACTCCACCGTCTCTCCGGGCTGGACCGTCTGGGCCTCGAAGCAGAAGCACTGCAGCTTCTGGAAATACGGCCCGGCGCGCTCCGGCACCACATTGTACGCGGCGGTGCCGCTGATGGGCTGGTCAGAGGTGTTCGTGACCCGGAAATAGGCGATGCCGGTGTCGCCGATGCGGACCGTCTGGCGCGTCTGCTCGGCCTCGAACTCCCAGGGCAGGCCGCGCACATTAGTGTCGAAGCGGACGCGGACCGTCTCGTCCAGCACCTGGTCCGGCGCAGCGTCAGCCCGCATCACCGTGCCGTTGAAGCCGGTGACCTGGCAGAACAGCTGATACAGCGGCACGGCGGCGAAGGCTGCGCCGGTCATCAGCGACAGGGCCGCGACGCAGATCACGGCGACTTTCGTGTTCCTGTTCATGGCCATGTCGATCAGCCCCCTACGTTGGCCTGAAGCCGCAGCAGGGTGGTGGCGAACACCAGCACCATAAAGGCCACCAGCCCGAGGGCGATGGCGATGTTGCGGCGCTTTCTGGCCTTCAGTTCTTCGGGCGTCAGGCGCATGAGGGGCAGGCTCCGATGACAGGCGCGTTCTCGACCAGCAGGACGGCGAACAGGGCCATCAGATACAGGATCGAGTAGGCGAACAGGTTCCGTGCAGGTTTGGCCTCCGCACGCACATCATACAATGCGGCCTCTCGCCCCACCGCCTCGGCCTTGTCGGGCTGATCACCCGCGCGCGACCGCCACAGACGCACCGCCAGGGCGATGAAGAACAGGCCGCCGAGAGTCGAGACGGCCAGATAGGCCGTCCCGGCCATGCCCAGCAGCGCGGGCGCGATGGCGACGGGCACGAAGACCAGGCTGTAGATCAGGATCTGCAGGCGGGTGGACTTCGCGCCTTTGGCCACCGGCATCATGGGAATGCCCGCCCGGGCGTAGTCCCCGGCCGAATACAGGGCCAGCGCCCAGCTGTGGGGCGGGGTCCACAGGAAGATGATCAGGAACAGCAGCCAGGCCTGCCAGGGCGCATCGCCGGTCACGGCAGCCCAGCCGATCACGGGAGGAAACGCGCCCGCGGCGCCGCCGATGACGATGTTCTGGGGCGTGCGGCGCTTCAGCAGCAGGGTGTAGAAGCCCGCATAATAGACAATGGTCAGGGCCAGAAGGCCTGCGGCGAACCAGTTCACGGCCATGCCCAGCAGCATGACCGAGAACAGCGACAGAACCACGCCATAGGTCATGGCGTCGTTGGCGCTGACCCGACCCGCGGCGACCGGGCGCCCCCGCGTGCGCCGCATCAGGGCGTCGGTCTCGCCCTCCAGCGCCATGTTCAGCGCGCCGGCTGCGCCCGCGCCCACGGCGATGCACAGAACCGCGATGGCGGCCAGGAAGGGATTGATGTCGCCCGGCGCCGCCACCAGGCCGGTGATGGCGGTGAACACGACCAGCGACATGACGCGCGGCTTCAGCAGCTGGAAATAGTCTCCAGGCTGGGCGGTGGTCAGGGTGGGGGCTGCGGGCTGTGTCATGATGCGAAAAGGGGGCCGCGTGTTCGGCGGCCCCCCATCCTACTCGGTTTGAGGTCCGGTGTGGACCGGATCAGTGATGGTCGTCCGCCTTGACCACCGGCAGTTCGTTGAACTGGTGGTGCGGCGGGGGCGAGGACAGGGTCCACTCCAGGGTCGTGGCGCCTTCGCCCCACGGATTGGCCTCCGCCGGGCGGCGGCGCACAGCGGCCTCGATCAGGACGATGAAGAACACCACCACGCCCACCACGGTGATGCCGTAACCCACCGTGGAGACATGGTTCCACAGGGTGTAGGCGTCCGGATAATCGATGTAGCGGCGCGGCATGCCCTGCAGGCCCAGGAAGTGCTGCGGGAAGAAGATCACGTTCACGCCGACGAACATGATCCAGAAGTGCGCGGCCCCGAGGAACTCGTTGTACTTCACGCCCCACATCTTTTCGAACCAGTAGTAGAAGCCCGCGAAGATGGCGAACACGGCGCCCAGCGACAGCACATAGTGGAAGTGCGCCACCACGTAATAGGTGTCGTGCAGGCTGTAATCGATGCCCGCGTTGGACAGGACCACGCCGGTCACGCCGCCCACGGTGAACAGGAAGATGAAGCCGATGGCCCAGAGCATGGGCGTCTTGAAGTCCAGCGACCCGCCCCACATGGTCGCGATCCAGCTGAAGATCTTGATGCCCGTGGGCACCGCGATGATCATGGTCGCGGCCACGAAATAGGCGCGCAGATTGATGGGCATGCCCACGGTGTACATGTGGTGCGCCCACACCACGAAGCCGATGAAGCCGATGGCCACCATGGCGTAGGCCATGGCGAGGTAACCGAAGATCGGCTTCTTCGAGAAGGTCGAGACGATGTGGCTGATGATGCCGAAGCCCGGCAGGATCAGGATGTACACCTCGGGGTGACCGAAGAACCAGAACAGGTGCTGGAACATCACCGGATCGCCGCCGCCGGCCGGGTCGAAGAAGGCGGTGCCGAAGTTGCGGTCCGTCAGCAGCATGGTGATGGCCGCCGCCAGAACCGGCAGCGACAGCAGCAGCAGGAAGGCGGTGATCAGCACCGACCAGGCGAACAGCGGCATCCGGTGCAGAGTCATGCCCGGCGCGCGCATGTTGAAGATGGTGGTGATGAAGTTGATGGCGCCCAGGATCGAGGACGCGCCCGCCACGTGCAGCGCGAAGATGGCCAGATCCATCGCCGGGCCGGTGTGACCCATGGTCGACAGGGGCGGATAGATGGTCCAGCCGCCGCCGAAGCCGCGTCCCGGTCCGCCGTCCACGAACAGCGAAAGGCACAGCAGGACCCATGCGGAGACCAGCAGCCAGAACGAGATGTTGTTCATGCGCGGGAACGCCATGTCCGGCGCGCCGATCATGATGGGCACGAACCAGTTGCCGAAGCCGCCGATCATGGCCGGCATGACCATGAAGAAGATCATGATCAGGGCGTGGGCCGTGACCGTGACGTTATAGCCGTGCTTGGAGGCCTCAACGATGCCCAGGTACTGCACCAGGGAGCCCTCGGTGAACACCTGGATGCCCGGCGCGGCCAGCTCCCAGCGGATCAGGCCGGACAGGGCGCCGCCCACCACGCCCGCCATGATGGCGAAGATGATGTAGAGCGTGCCGATGTCCTTGTGGTTGGTGGACAAAAACCAGCGGGCGAAGAAGCCCGGCTTGTGGTCATGATCGTCGTGATGCGCGGTTGCGGTGGCCATGATTGTCGGGCTCGCGTTCTCTTACTGGGCCGCTTCGGCCGCGTCGGCGGCCGGAGTGACTTCGGTTTCGGTGGCGACGTCGGCGGGAGCCGCTTCGGTTTCGGTGGCGGCGGCGTTCGTCGCAGCCTCTTCGGCGGGCTCGGCGCCCGGCATGGCGCCGCCACGTTCGGCGATCCACGCCTCGAATTCGGCCTGGGTCACCACATTGATCTGGATCGGCATGAAGGCGTGATCGACGCCGCACAGCTCCGAGCACTGGCCATAGAAGATGCCGGTCCGGTCGGCACGGAACCACGTCTCGTTGACCCGGCCCGGAATGGCGTCAGTCTTGAGGCCGAAGGCGGGCAGCGCCACCGAGTGAATGACGTCGGAGCCGGTGACCAGCAGCTGGACCGTCTGGCCCAGCGGCACCACCATGGGCTCATCCGCCGCCAGGCGGAACGGAACGCCCGCCGCCAGCGCCTCGTCCTCAGGCAGCATGTTGGAGACGTATTCGCCCACGCCGTGGTCCGGGTACTCGTAGGTCCAGTTCCACTGGTTGCCCGTCACCTTAACCGTCAGGTCGGGCTCGGGCATGTCGTGATAGGCGAACAGCAGCCGGAACGAGAACAGGGCGATGAAGATCAGGATCAGCACCGGGACGACGGTCCAGATGATCTCGATGGTGGTGTTGTGGCTCCACTTGGCCGGCACGGCGTTGCGGCGCTTGTTATAGCGGAACACGATCCACAGCAGCAGGCCCAGAACCAGGAGGCAGATGCCCGTGATGATCGGCATCAGGATGGCGTTGTGGAACAACGTCGCCTCGACCTTCAGCGGCGACGCTGACGGCTGAAGCCCAATGCCGCCCGGCGTCGGCTGGCCCACCAGCTCCTGCGCCCAACCCGGCGCAGCGGTGAACAGCGCCGTCGAGGCGAGAACCGCTGAGGCGACGAACGCCTTGGCCCGCTTGCCCATCCCCATTCGAGAAATCCTCATAATCCGTTCTGCAGCAACCTTTTGCGAGACGTTCGCAAACAGGAGTCGCGGGCCCGAAGGCGTCGCGGCGTTCAGGCTCGGTCCATATCGGCTCGACTCGCGCTTGCCAAGCACGCGGAGCGCAACATGGGGTCGCAGGGGGCGCCGCGGCGCGGATTAAATCGCTGTCATGTTTCGCATGCTACCTTGTGATGCCAGATACCTTGCGGTAGTCGTTGGTTGTCACATGGAGGGCCAGAGGTGCCTGAAGCCATCGAAATACAGTTGAAAAAGGGGGTGCTGGCGCTGTGCGTGCTGGCCCTTCTCGAGCGGGGAGACTCCTACGCCTACGAGATCGCCAGCCGTATGGCGGAAGCGGTCGATATGGGTGAAGGCACCGTCTATCCCCTGATGCGGCGCATGCAGTCCGACGGACTGGTGGAGACCTATATGGTCGAGTCCGCGTCCGGCCCCTCGCGCAAATACTATCGCCTCACCGAAGCCGGACGCGCCAGTCTGGTCTCCCAGAAATCCGAATGGAGCGCGTTCGTGCGGGCCGTGGACGGGCTGCTGGGCGGTGAGGTCCAATCACAAGACGAAACGGGAGAGACAGCATGACGCGCGCCGATTTCATGCTTCGCCTGCGGCGAGGGCTGGCCGGATTGCCGCTCTCGACCCAGGAGGAGATTCTGGCGGACTACGACACCCACTTCACGGATGGCGCCGCAGACGGCCGCAGCGAGGCCGAGGTGGCCGCCGCCCTGGGAGATCCGGGCCGACTGGCGCGCGAACTGCGGCTCGAGGCGGGGCTGAAGCGGTGGGAGGAGCAACGCAACCCGGCCTCCGCCGCCGGCGCGGTCATGGCCCTGGTGGGTCTGGGCGCCGTCGACATCCTGATCCTGCTGCCTCTGCTGACCGGCGTGGTCAGCGCCATCGCGGGACTTTATGTCGCGGTCATCGCTGTCTTCATCTCGGGCGGCGGGATCCTCGTCGCCGGGCCCTTCTTCGATCCTCCGGGCGGGCCCCTGTTCGCGGTTCTGATAGGGCTGGGCCTGATGGGCGCCTCGGTCTTCGGCGCGGCGCTTCTGACGATCGTCACCATCTGGCTGGTCAACGGCCTGGTCTGGTTCGGGCGGCTGCACTACCGCCTGATCAAGCCCGCCATCCAGCCTGAAACCACCTACAGCGAAAGGGGGCTGGCATGATCCGCTCACTGTTCATCATCGCCGCCGCCAGCCTGGTGCTGACCATCGTCTGCCTTGGCGGCGCGGCGGCTATCGGCGGGCGGGAAGCCGCCCGAGACGGCTGGAACATCTCAGGCGACGGCTGGACCATCGTCCAGAGTGACTTCGAATGGGAGTCGACCGACGAGAACACCGTCACCCGTGAGATCGCATGGGACGGCGGCGACGCCCTGACCTTCGACCTGTCGGCCCGCGTGATCTACGCCCAGGGCGAGACGCCCTCGATCACCGTGGAAGGCCCCGCGGCGGTGGTCGATCGCGTCACCTTCGCCGAGGGACGGTTCGACCTTGAGGAAGGCGAGCGGACAGGCCGGCACTCCCGGCCGCGCATCACCATCGTCGCCCCGGCGGTGAACCGCTTCACCCTGAACGGGTCCCAGGATCTGGAGATCCGGGACTATGACCAGCCCTCGCTCGCGCTGGCCGTGTCGGGCAGCGGCGACGTCGAGGGCTATGGTCGCACCGAGGCCCTGACCGTCACCATCGACGGGTCGGGCGATGTGGACCTGAAAGGCCTGCCATCGACTGACGCCGTCATCGAGATCAACGGGTCGGGCGACGTGGAAGCCGCGCCGTCCGGCCAGGCCGATGTGACCATCCGTGGCTCGGGCGACGTCGACCTCACCACCCGCCCCCGGCGCCTGACCAGCCAGGTCAGCGGCTCGGGCAGCGTCGACCAGGCCGACTGACGGTTCCAAGGGGCGGGCCGAAGTCCTATCTAGGGTTCCAGATGCTCTCGAAGGACCGCCCATGACCGCCCCCGCCGCCATTCCGTCCCTGCTCGATCAATCCGGCGTCGGGTCCGAACGCGCCGGCTCTATCCTGAACGACGCCCTGCACGGCGCCGACGATGGGGAACTGTTCCTGGAGCGGACCGAAAGCGAAAGCCTGGTCTTCGACGACGGACGGCTGAAGGGCGCGTCCTATGACGCGGGTGAAGGCTTCGGGCTTCGCGTCGTGGCGGGGGAAACCGCCGGCTACAGCCACGCCAACGAAATTTCGGAAGGAGCGCTGAAACGCGCCGCTGACAGCGCGGCCCTGGCCAAGCGCGGCCATGCGGGCGTAGCCGCCGAGGCGCCGCGCGCCACCAACCAGAAGCTCTATGGCGAGGATGATCCCCTCGCCTCGCCCGCCTTCGCCGACAAAATCGCCCTGCTGCAGGAAATCGACGCCTACGCCCGCGCCGCTGATCCGCGCGTGGTTCAGGTCTCGGCCTCCCTGTCCGGGGAGCGCCGCGATATCGAAATCCTGCGGGCTGACGGACGCCTGCTGCGGGACGTGCGGCCTCTCGTGCGCCTGAACGTCTCGGTCACGGTCGAGCGGGACGGCAAGCGCGAATCCGCCGGCGCCGGCGCCGGCGGGCGCACGGGCTTCGAGACCTGGATCACCCCCGAGCGCTGGCGCAACCAGACCGACGAAGCCCTGCGCCAGGCCCTGGTCAATCTGGATGCGGTGGACTGTCCGGCCGGCGAGATGGACGTGGTGCTCGGCCCCGGCTGGCCCGGGGTCCTGCTTCACGAGGCCGTCGGCCACGGCTTCGAGGGCGATTTCCACCGCAAGGGCAGCTCCGTCTTCAACGGCATGATGGGCCAGCGCGTGGCGGCGCCGGGCGTGACCGTGGTGGACGACGGCGCCATCGCAGGACGGCGGGGCTCGCTCAGCGTCGACGACGAGGGCACCCCAACCGGCCGCACCGTCCTGATCGAGGACGGCATCATGGTCGGGTTGATGCAGGATCGCCTCAGCGCCCGCCAGCTGGGCATGGCGGCCACCGGCAACGGGCGGCGCCAGTCCTGGGCCCATATGCCCATGCCCCGCATGACCAACACCTTCATGGAGGGCGGCTCGCACACCCTGGCGGAGATGATCGCCTCCACGAAGCGCGGCCTCTATGCGGTGAACTTCGGCGGCGGACAGGTGGACATCACCAACGGCAAGTTCGTGTTCCAGTGCACCGAGGCCTATCTGATCGAGGACGGCAAGGTCACCGCCCCGGTGCGCGGCGCCACCCTGATCGGCGACGGGGCGACGGTCATGCAGAACATCACCATGATCGGCAACGACTTCGCCTTCGATCCGGGCGTGGGCACCTGCGGCAAGGCCGGCCAGGGCGTGCCCGTCGGGATCGGCCAGCCGAGCCTGAAAATCAGTGGACTGACGGTCGGCGGCACGGCGGTCTGACCCGGCCGGCATTACGCCCGGGTAATGATGTGTCGGTAATTTAATCTACATTTCAAGGATGTAACTGGCCTGTTCATCGCCCGGACAGGCACACCCTCCCGAAAGCTTCGGGAGGAGATCATGCGTTCCACACTTCTGGCGGCCACATCCGCCGTCGCTCTCGCCCTTGCGGCCATGCCGGTCACGGCCCAGGAATCGGCCGCCCCCCGCCCGGCCACGTCGGCCTCGAGCGGTCAGCAGGTCCTGATTTTCGAGCCGGCCTTCTTCGCTGACCAGACCCCCAACACGGCCCTGGACATGGTCAACCGCATTCCCGGGTTCGGCCTGGATGACGGCGACGGCCGGCGAGGGTTCGAGGGCGCCGTGGGCAATGTCCTCATCAACGGTTCGCGCCCGGCCTCAAAGAACGACCTGGGATCGTCGGTTCTGGGCCGCACCCTCGCCGCCCGGGTGGAGCGGATCGAGCTGATCCGCGGCGGCGCCCCGGGCATCGACATGCAGGGCTATCCGGTGGTGGTGAACGTCATCACCTCCACCGAAAGCAGCCGGGAACACATCCTGAGCGCCAACGCGACCCTGTTTGACGGCGGACAGGACCTGTTCGGCGGCAGCTACCAGTTTACCGCCCGGGAAGGCGAGCGGACCTGGGGGGTCACCCTTTCCGACGGCATCAGCATGAGCGACTCCAACGGGGCCGGGCCCTCGGTGCGCCGCGCCGCCGACGGGACCCTGCTTCGGGCCGAAGAGTTCTACAACGACGGCTACGGCGGCGGCACGGCCATCCGCGGCAACTATGGCGGGCCGCTGCTTAACGGCAAGATCAACCTGACCGCCCGCTACGGCGTCAACGACTGGCATCAGCTCGACCTGTTCACCGCCACCGGCGTCCGAAGGGAGAGCCGTTATGACGATGACCGCTCGTCCGGCGAGTTCGGCCTGGTCTACACTCGGCCGGTGGGCGAGGGTCTGAGCGTCGAAACGCGCTTCATTCACGAGTTTTCCGGGTCCGACGGCGTGTCGACCTACAATGCCGACACGGGGGCCGGGCCCGAGCCGGAACAGCGGTTCGAGTCCGTGGCCGACGCCTCCGAGACCATCCTGCGCAGCCTCGTGCGCTGGGAGCGCAGCGAAGCCCTGACCTTTGAGGGCGGCGGCGAGGCCGCCTTCAACCGGCTGGAAGTCGACCAGACCTATTCGGAAGGCGGCGTTCCCGTTCCGCTGCCTTCGGCCTCGGTGACCGTGGAAGAGACGCGGGGCGAACTGTTCGGCAAGGTCACCTGGCGGATCGATCCGGACCTGTCGCTGGAAGGCGGCCTTCGCCTGGAGGCCTCCACCATCGCCCAGTCGGGCGACGCCGAGCAGGAGAAATCCTTCTACTTCGCCAAGCCGCGCCTGCAGCTGACCTGGACGCCCATGGCCGACAACCAGCTGCGGGTCCGTGTCGAGCGCGAGGTGGGCCAGCTGGATTTCGGCGACTTCGCCGCCAGCGCTGAACTCGAAGACCAGAACGTGCTGGGCGGCAATGTGGACCTGGAGCCGGAAACGCGCTGGATCAGCGAGATCACCTATGAACGCCGCTTCTGGAGCGACGGCGTGATCAGCATCGGCTACCGCCACGACGAGATCGCCAATGTCATCGACCGAATTCCGCTGGAGGACGGCCTGTCGGCGGTGGGCAACATCGGCGACGCCACCCTGGACCAGCTGTCGGTCAATCTGATCATCCCCACCGACCGGCTGGGGATCGCCGGCGGCCAGTTCGGCTTCCGCAACGACTGGAACGACACCGAGGTCACCGATCCGACCACGGGCGAAACCCGTCCCATCTCGGGGGTGCGCGCCCGCCAGGCGACGGTGTCCTTCGAACAGGACATTCCGTCGTGGCGACTGAACTGGAGCGTGGCGTGGATTCCGCGCCTGGGTCAGACCACCTGGGATCCGGACCAGACCTTCGCCTGGCGTGGCGAGGACTATTTCGAACTGGCCGCCGAGTACAAGCCGACGGCGACCCTGTCGATCCGGGCCCAGCTGAACATCTGGAACGACTTTCTGGTGGAGCGCACCGTCTACGACGATCGCGCCCCGCCCCGACCGATCGACTTCGTGGAGACCCGCGACATCGACCCGCGCACCTTCCTGTCGATCCGGCTGCGAAAGACGTTCTAGGGCCGACCAGAACCTCTGGCGGGCGTTCCCGTCCCTGCCGCCCGCCAGAGAAAAGGCCCCCGTGGATCGCTCCACGGGGGCCTTATCGTTTCAGAAGGAGAGGGCGGCGATCAGTGAACGCCGGCCATGCCCTTCTTGAGGATGGGCGAGATCAACAGGAGCAGGATCCCGACGCCAACGCCAACCCAACCGATGGTTCCGAAAATTGAGCCGTAGGTGCTGAGCGCTTCGGCCCGGTTCGTCACCACGCCGGCGACCGTGTCTGTCGCCGTGGCCTGGGCGATGATGCCGGCCACGATGTGCGCCACGGAGCTGGACAGGAACCAGACGCCCATCATCAGACCCACAACCCTGTCGACCGAGAGCTTGGTGATCATGGACAGGCCCACCGGCGACAAACAGAGCTCGCCGAGGGTGTGGAGCAGATAGGTCAGGAACAGGAACAGCAGCGGCACGCGGAAGTCCGCGTTGGCGGCATTGCTGGCCGCCCACATCAGCACCAGGAAGCCCAGCCCCACGAACATCAGGCCGAACGAAAACTTCACCGGCGTCGACGGCTCGCGGTTGCGCTTGCCCAACCAGACCCAAAGGGCAGCCACCAGAGGCCCGGCAAGGACAATGATGCCCGGGTTGAACATTTGGGTGTAGCCGGCATTGAACCAGGACGGCATCTCGGTGGATTGGTCGGCGAACAGGCTGAGCGAGGAGCCGGCTTGTTCGAACAGGGCCCAGAATAGCACCGAGAAGAAGATCAGGACCTCGGCCACCAGCATGCGGGTCCGCTCTGCGCCCTTCAGCTTGAAGACCGTATAACCGACCACCAGCAGGAAGGTGATCGCCGCCACTGGAATAAGGATGGCTTCGACCAGCTCGTGCCGTTGCATGAGCAGCCAGGTCGGGAAAACGGCGACCAGGCCAGCGACCCAGAAAAACGGCGCCAGCGGCACGCCCAGAATCCGGCGGCCCTCGATCGGAACCGGCGGCTCGCCGCGGCCTTCCAGCCAGCTTTGGCCCAAAAGGAAGGTGATCAGGCCAAACAGCATGCCTATGCCGGCAAGCCCGAAGCCATAGGCCCAGCCGTAGGTGAACCCAAGGTAGGAACAGGCGCCGGTCGCCAGAAGCGAACCAAGGTTGATGCCCACGTAGAAGATGGTGAAGCCGCCGTCCCGGCGGGGATCGTTCTCTTCGTACAGGGCGCCCACGACCGTCGAGATGTTGGCCTTCAGGAAGCCGACGCCGACGATGATGAAGGACAGGGCCAGGAACAGGATCGGCTCGGCGCGCAGATCGCGCACGGTGCGGATGCTGTATTCGCCGGCCGCGGCGCTCGTCGGGAAGCCCGACGCAGCCGGCGGGGCGACTGCCGGTCCTTCGGCGGCCGCGATATCGACTGCGGGATCCGCGGCGCCGATGGGCTCTTCTCCAGTGACGTCCTCGGCGACGGCCCCGCCGGTCACGTCCGCCGCCAGCGCGGCAGCAGGCTCGGCGCCGACGGTCGAAATCCCTTCGGACGAAATAACGATCGGAACGCGCTCATCGCCGTTCACGGCGAAGATGCTGCGGTCCTGCCCGCGTCCCTCGACTTCAAGCACGTATTCGGTTTCACCGATCGTCAGGTAGTCTCGGGCGCCCGAGCCTTCGAACGCCATGGTGAAGTGGCCGGCCACCAGAAGCACAGCCCCGATGATAACGGCCTTGCGTGAACCCAGATACTTGTCGGCGATCATGCCGCCGATCACGGGCATCAGATAAACCAGGGCGGCGTAGGCGGCGTAGATGCCCTGGGCGTCGGCCGGGCCGAACAGGAAGTGCTGGGTCAGGTAGAAGACCAGCAGCGTCCGCATGCCGTAGTAGGAAAAGCGCTCCCACATTTCTGTGAAGAACAGGATCACCAGCCCCCGTGGGTGTCCCAAAAACGTCTTGCGGGGCGCCGAAAGCGCGCCTCCCCCGTCCGTCGTGCTCAACGGCCTTACTCCCTAAGCCTGCGCCCGAACTGGCGCGCGAAGGCGCATAAGCAGCACGGTCGCGTTTCCGTCACAAGAGGCTGTGCGGAATCGGGACAGAGAGATCGCCGGTCGATCAGTCGCGCGTGGGATCCGGCTGGTCGGCGTCGCCGTAGGTCAGGGCCAGGAAGACGTCCTCCAGATCGGGGTCCTCGGTGGCGATGTCGCGGATGGCGACGCCCGCCTTCCTGACCGCCGCAAGCACCTGTTCGACGCTGGATTCACCGGTGCGATAGGTGACGGCGAACGAGCCGTTGGGCCGTCCCTTCACCTCGAACCCTTCCAGCGCCGGGGGGGCGGTCAGGGTTTCCGACGGCGTAACCACCACATTGCGCGTGTCCAGGCGGGTCAGCAATTGGGCGGTCGGCTCACACGCCACGACCCGGCCCCGGTTGACGATGGCGATGGTGTCGCAAAGTTCCTGCGCCTCCTCCAGATAGTGGGTGGTCAGCAGGATGGTCACCCCCTCGGCGTTGATCTTGCGAACATATTCCCAGAGCTGGCGGCGCAGCTCCACATCCACGCCCGCCGTGGGTTCGTCGAGAATCAGGATCGGCGGATTGTGCACCAGGGCCTTGGCCACCATCAGCCGTCGCTTCATGCCGCCCGACAGCGCACGCACATAGGCGTGGGCCTTGTCTGACAGGCCCAGGGCGGCCAGCAGCTCGTCCGAGCGCCGCTCGTCCGCGGGGACGCCGTAGAACCCGGCCTGGACCTCCAGCGCCTCGCGCGGGGTGAAGAACACGTCCGCCACGATCTCCTGCGGCACCACGCCCAGGGCCGCGCGGGCGTCCCGCGGACGCTCGTCGATGTCCCGGCCCCAGATGGCGACGGTCCCGCCGGACTTCTTCACCACCCCGGCCAGGATGTTGATCAGGGTCGACTTGCCCGCCCCGTTCGGTCCCAGCAGCCCGAACATGGCGCCGCGCGGCACCACCAGGTCGACGCCATGCAGGGCCGTCTTGGCCGGTGACTTGCGGTTGCCGGCATAGGTCTTCTCAAGCCCCCGGACCTCGATAGCGTTGTCGGGCAGGGGGGCGTCGGATCGGGTCATGGGCGGTGTCGGCTCGGTCGCGAGAGGGAAATCGTTAGCGTTCGCGTAAAATTGACGGCTTAAGGCGTGGGCCGTAGGTATGCCGCCTTCCTCCCCACGCCAAGGTCATGAGCCCGATTATGCCGCCGCGCCACCCCGACATCGCCGTTCCGCCGCCTGAACAGATCGTGGTGAGCACCAAGCGCGTGGCCTGTGACGGCGGCGGCGGGGCGCTCGGCCATCCGCTGGTCTACATGGACATGGGCGACGACACCTTCGTGGAGTGCGGCTATTGCGACCGCCGCTTCGTCCTCAGCGCGCATCCGGCGCCGGAGAACGAATATCTGGATCCGGCGCCGCGTCACGACGAGGCGCACTGATCATGCGCTACCTGCACACCATGGTCCGGGTGAAGGATCTGGACGCCTCGCTGCGCTTCTATTGCGACCTGCTGGGCCTCGAGGAGGTGCGGCGCATGGACAACGAGAAAGGCCGCTTCACCCTGGTGTTCCTGTCCGCACCCAGGGACAAGACGCGCTCGGCGGCTGAACGCTCGCCCGAGCTGGAGCTGACCTTCAACTGGGATCCCGAGGACTACACGGGCGGTCGCAATTTCGGCCATCTGGCCTACAAGGTCGATGACGTCTATGCGGCCTGCCAGCGGCTGATGGACGGCGGCGTGGTCATCAACCGTCCCCCGCGCGACGGCAACATGGCCTTCGTCCGTTCGCCGGACGGCATTTCCATCGAGCTGCTGCAGGAAGGCGAGCCGCTGGCGCCCGCCGAACCCTGGACCTCCATGCCCAATACGGGCAGCTGGTGATCGTCCGCCCCAGATGACGCGACCGGTCCTCCCCAACCGCACCGCCCCGATCGTCGCCGTCCTCCTCGGGGCGGCGCTGACCGCAGCATGCGCCTCGACGACGGAGACGAATCCGTCGCGCACGGCGACTGAGCAACTGCTGGTGGCGCGGGCGGCGGATCGGGCGGTGGACAATCTCACCCTGCCGATCCCCGACGGCTCCGTGGTGTTCGTGGACGAGACCTATTTCCGGGCCGAGGCGGCCCCCTATGCCGTCAGCGCCATCCGCGCCGCCCTGTCAGAGGCCGGCTACGCCCTCGCCCGCAACCGCGACCAGGCGGACGTCGTCTTCGAGATCCGTGCGGGCGCCCTGTCGCTGGAGCAGATGCGGCGGCTGCTGGGCGTTCCGGCCATGAGCGTGCCCCTGTCCGATTACCGGGTGGTGTCGTTCCCGGAACTGTCGCTCTACAGCCGTCGGGACCGCACCGGCGTGGCGGAGTTCTCCGGCTTCGTCTACCGGGCCGAGGACGGGGCGCCCATCGCCGCGGTGGCGCCCATGATCGGCCAGTACACCATCCGCAGCCACCGCCTGCTGATGATGATGACCTGGGGGCAGCAGTACGCCGAACCGGGCGAACAGGACCCCGGTGAAAGCTGGTGGGAATTCTAGGATCACCTCTCATGAGAGAGGGTGAGGGGCCGCGCCAACCCGGAGAATCGCGGCCCCGCCCCAGGCCCCCCGGCGAAACCGGCGGGACGGACGGCGGCCCCCTTAAGGGGCGTTCGTGACAGCCGTGTGGCTGATCCGGGTCAGATGTAGCGGCGCAGGGAGCGGGCCAGTTCGGTGGCGCCGTCGCGCGAGCCGCGTCGGATCTGCGGCTGGTAGGCCAGCTTGGCGTGCTCCACGCAGTAGGTGGCGCCTTCATCAGAGCGGCGGCCGCAGAAGCTGAAGTCGGACGAGGTCGGGTCGCCGATGGGCCATTTGCACATGTGGGCGCCGAGGGTCAGCACCGTGGCCGTGCCCGGCATGTCCGGTATGCGCGGCGCGGGCGGGGTCGGCGGCGCCACGGCCGTGCGCGGCTGGGCCGCCTCGATGCGGCGCGGGGCCGAGGGCTGGGCCGGGCGCGGACGGGGCGCCCGGAAGGTTGTGCGCGCGGGTTGCGACGGCGCAGCGCGGCCCGACAGGCCGAGGCGGTGCACCTTGCCGATCACGGCGTTTCGAGTGACGCCGCCGCCCAGCTGCTTGGCGATCTGACTCGCCGACTGCCCCTCCAGCCAGAGCTTTTTCAGCGCGCCGACGCGGTCTTCGGTCCAGCCTTGGGACATGCCACCCTCCAGGTCGCGAAATCTACATCTTGTGCGAGGGGCGTCCTGCACGCCCTTCAACCACAACTGATCGTAAACCACTCCTTAAGAGACGCAATATCTGGCGCCTGTCGTATCCACAGAAACCACATCTTGAATCAGTGTTTCGCGAAATTGCACGCCGGTCCCCCGAAAGTGCACGGTGCAATTGGTGCAATTGGTGCAATCGGACGGCGCCGTTTGCTCATCCTGCGACCTGGATGCGTCAGGGGCGGACGCCTTGCGAAGCCCGGCAGGAAGGCGCATCTGGCGGCTCATGACCGATCTGAGCCAACTGCCCGCAACGCCGCCCAGCCCCCGCGCCTACCCGGGGATCAACTGGATCGGCGTCCAGACTCTCTATCTGCGGGAAGTCCGGCGATTCATGAAGGTCGGCGCCCAGACCGTGGCCGCGCCCGTGGTCACCACCCTGCTTTACATGATGGTGTTCGTGGTGGCGCTGCAGGGCGGCCGTCCGCCGTTACTCGGCATCGCCTTCGCCGAGTTCGTGGCGCCGGGCCTGATCATGATGGCGATCCTGAACAACGCCTTCGCCAACGCCTCGTCCAGCCTGATCCAGGCCAAGATCATGGGCACCGCCACCGATTTCCTGACTCCCCCCCTGAGCCCGCTGGAGCTGATGATGGGGTTTTCGCTGGGGGCGGCGACCCGCGGAATCCTCGTAGGCCTGGTGACCGCGCTGTGCGTGCTGCCGTTCGCCCGGCTCGGCATCGCCAATCTGGCCGCCATCCTGTTCTTCGGGGTCATGGCCTCCATGCTGATGGGTCTGCTGGGCGTGCTGGCGGGTCTATGGTCGGAGAAGTTCGACCATCTGGCGGCGGTCCAGAATTTCGTGGTCATGCCCATGACCTTCCTGTCGGGCACCTTCTATCTGGTGGAGCGCCTGCCTGAGCCGTTCGCCACGTTCAGCCATTTCAACCCGATGTTCTATCTGATCGACGGCTTCCGCTACGGCTTCATCGGCCATGCCGAGGGGAGCCTGGCCGTAGGCGTCGTCGCCAGCCTGCTGATTACCCTGGTGCTGGGCGTCGTCTGTTATCTGGTGTTCCGCAGCGGCTGGCGGCTCAAGAGCTGATCCGCTAAGCCGGGCGGGCAACGAGGATACCGCCATGCTTCGCTCCCTGACCGCCGCCTTCGCCCTTCTTTCCTTCGCCACGCCTGCCCCGGGTCAGGATGGGCAGTCCCTTCGCGAGGCCGTCGCCGCCTACGAGCAGCCGTCGAACGCCGAGCGGCTTGCGGTGCTGACCGGCCAGCTGGACGCCGCGGGGCTGGATTACGAGATCCAGACCTTCGAGGGTCGCGGGCGCGCGGGACCCACGACCGGCTCCAATGTCATCGTCACCCTTGGCGACGGCGAGCGGGATCTGCTTCTGACGGCGCACTATGACGCGGTCGTCCTGCCGTCCGGCGATCTGGCCGACGGCCTGGTGGACAACGCCGCCTCCACCGTCGCCCTGATCGAGGCGGCCAGGGTCCTGAAAGGCCAGGACCTCAACCACCGCGTCCATGTGATCTTTTTCGATCAGGAAGAGCTGGGGCTGATCGGCGCGCAGCGCTGGATCGCGGCCAATGGAACGCAGCGCGTGACGGCCGTGGTCAACTCCGACGTGGCGGCCTTCGGCGACACCCTGATGTACGGCGAGAACAATGGCGAGCGGTCAGGCTTCGTCCTGACCGCTCTGCGAGAGGAATGCGCCGAACGGGCCCTGACCTGCGTCGGCTTTCCCGTCTATCCGCCCAGCGATGACCGCGCCTTCATCGCCGCCGAGGTTCCGGTGGTCTCCATCGGCTTCCAGAACCGCGCCGGCGCCCATCAGATGTGGCTGGCCTTCAACGGCGGCGAGACCAGCGGCCTGGCGGAGGGCTTCGTGCCGGAGGTGTTCCAGCTGATCCACTCCGAAGGCGACGTGATCGAGGCGGTCGATCCCACCACCGTAGCGCTGGCGGCCGAGGTCTACGTCGATCTGATCACGCGCCTGGACACGGCGACCCAATAGCCCTCAGGCCATTTTCGCCTTGGTCAGGGTTTTCCACGCCCGGATCACCCGCTGAAGCTTCTCTTCGGCCGAACGGTCCCCGCCGTTGTGGTCGGGGTGACAGCGTTTAAGCAGGGCGTGATAGCGGGCCCGGATGGCGGATTTTTCCACGCCCGGCTCCAGATCCAGGTCAGCCAGCGCCTGACGCTCCAGGCGGCCGATGTGCGCGGTCTCAGGGCCCTCGGCCTTGCGGCCCTGGTGATCCTGACCGAACATGGCGAACGGGTCCGACCAGCGACCCGGTCCCGCGTTTTTGGCCGCGCCGAACTTGCTGGCGAAGGCGGCGGCCTCGCGCGACATGCGCCCGGCCTTCATCTCCCAGGTGGGACGACCGCCGGTCATCTGTTCATTCTCGTAGCGGGCGCGGATCTCGCCCTCGCTCATGCCGGCGTAGAAATTCCAGCTCTTGTTGTACTCGGCAGCATGGGCCTGACAAAAATCGTAGAATTCGTTCAGCCGCTCGCGTGACCGGGGGGCGCGGGCGGTGGCCGCCTTGCTGCAGTCGGGATGCTGGCACGGCTTCTCACCGGGCTTGAGGCGCAGCACATCGGCTGCGGCCTCTTCCTCCTCGGGGCGCGGCGGCTTGATCCGCATATCCTTGAAGCGAGGCTTGTATTGAAAAGAAGCTGACATCGTCCGAAGTGTAAGTCGGATTTGGACGTCATCAAGGAAGCGCGGCGGAAAACCGATGATTGAAGGCCCGATTGCGACGATTATTCGCGAAAAACTGACCCTGGCCCTGTCGCCCGACCGTCTGGTGATCGAGGACGACAGCGCCCGGCACGCCGGACACCACCATGACGGGGGCGTCGACGCGCGACCCGGCGGAGAAAGTCACTTCAATCTTGAGGTCGTTTCCGTCGCCTTCGAGGGCAAGGGACGCGTGGATCGTCAGCGCCTGATCAACGGCCTTCTGGCCGATGAACTGGCCGGCCCGGTCCATGCGCTTTCGATCCGTGCACGGACTCCCTCCGAGGACGCGCCGAAATAGAAAATTCTCCGTTCACCCCCTCTTAGCTGTTCCCGCTTAGCGTTCGCGTCGGACTGTTCAGATTGGGGACTGAATATGGCGATACCGGCGCAGGGCGCAGAAGGCGCGACCATCAGGACGCCGCAGGCGCCGGTGCGCTCTCGCGAGGCCGCGACGGTCCTGCAGAGCATTCTGGAAACCGGCAACCTTCGGTACTGGATCATCGCCAGCTGGGCCCTGGCCCTGGCCACGGCGGTCGGGCCAGCCCTGGCCCTGGGCTGGTTCGTGATCACCATGACCGCGGGCTGGATCCGTGGACGGGTGGAGAAGAAGGTGGCCGCCACCGGCCGCCGGGACTACAGCGCCACCTTCACCACGGTCGCCTTCCTGACCACCTTCGCCTGGTCCCTGGCCCCGGGCCTGGCCTGGTTTACGGGCGGGTCGCACGGCCCGGCGCTGGGCGTGGCGCTTCTGTGCGCCGGCTATGTGATGGTCTTCACCCAGATGCGGACCGCCCCGCGCCAGGCCCTGGTCATCTCGGCGCCCTACAGCCTTCTGACGGCGGGCATTCTGGTCAGCCTGTGGGGCGACCCCGGCTTCCTGACCCTGCTGGCCGTTCTGCCTGTTCTGGGCTCGGCCATTCTGGTGCTGGTCATCATCACCATGATGAAGGAGCGCAAGATCGAGGCATTTCAGGAGCACCAGGCCCATCTGATCGCCGAGCTGGAGACCGCGCGCGACAAGGCTGACGCGGCCAGCGAGGCCAAGTCCAATTTCCTGGGCGTCATCTCCCACGAACTGCGCACGCCCATGAACGGCGTGCTGGGCGCGGCGCAGTTGATGGGCGCCACGCGTCTGGACCAGACCCAGAAGGAATATCTGTCGATCATCCGCAATTCGGGCGACAACCTGCTTTCCCTGCTCAACGACATCCTGGACATGACCAAGATCGAGGCAGGCAAGATGACGTTCGAGGTCGTGGACGTGTCGCTGCACGACCTGCACGAGCGGGTCACGGGCCCGTTCACCGCCCAGGCCCAGGCCAAGGGCCTGGTCTTCGTATCCGAGTTCGTCGGCGAAACCCCGGCCGTTGTGCGGGGCGACCCCCTGCGTGTGTGTCAGGTGATCCAGAATCTGCTGTCGAACGCCGTGAAGTTCACCGACGCGGGCGAGGTGCGCTACACCGTGCACAGCCAGCGCATCGCGGATGACCGGGCCCGGTTCCGCTTTTCCGTCAAGGACAGCGGCCCCGGCATATCGGAGGAAGATCTGTGCCGGCTGTTCCAGCCTTTCACCCAGCTGGACGGCTCCTCCACCCGCCGGTTCGGCGGCACCGGCCTGGGCCTGACCATCTGCCGGCGCCTGGCCAACATCATGGGCGGCGACATCGAGGTGACCTCCGAGGTGGGCGAAGGCTCCACCTTCGCCTTCGTGGTTGAGGCGGAGGTGTCCCAGTGGTCGAAGTCCGAAGCCGTCGAGGCCATCGGCGCCGAGATCGAGGACGGCCAGTCCCTGAAGGTGCTGGTGGTCGAGGACCATCCCGTCAACCGCATGATCCTGGAGGCGTGGATGGCCTCTTCGGGGCATGTCACCACCGCCGCCGAAAACGGTCAGGTGGCGCTGGAAGCGGCCTCGGCTGACCGGTTCGACCTGATTGTGATGGACGTGAACATGCCGGTCATGGACGGCCTGACCGCAACCCGCGCCCTGCGCGGGACCGACGGTCCAAACCGCGAGACGCCGGTGGTGGTTCTGTCAGCGTCGGCGCGAACGGAGGACCATGAGGCGGGCATGGCGGCGGGCGCGGACGCCTATCTGAACAAGCCCATCGACTTCAAGGCGCTGGCCGGGGTCATGGTGAAAGCCCGTGATGGTCGCCAGGCCGTTCAGGAAATTCAGAGCTTCGTCATGGGCGCGGCTGCTGCCGCCTGATTCCGCTAAATCGACCCCGACGGGTTCAAAACCGGTCTGGTCGCGGTAAACCGGGGCCATGATCAACCTCTCTACCGCCCTTGCGACCGCCGCAGCATCAACCGACCGCGCCCTGACGCTGGACGCCGCGCTGTTGGCGCGCGCCACCCAGATGGCCGGTGATCTGGCCGTGAACCTCACCATCGCGGCGCTGATCATCGTCGCCACCTGGTTCGGATCAAAGCTGGCTGTTCGCGCGGCCCGGCGCGCGCTGGGGAGGGTCCGCAGCCTGCGGGAAGACAAGACGGTCGAAGGCTTCATCGTCCAGGTGGTGCGGGTCGTCATCATCTCCGTCGGCCTGATCGCCGTGCTGCAACGGCTGGGCGTCCAGACCACATCCATCATCGCCGTTCTCGGCGCCGCATCCCTCGCCATCGGCCTGGCGATGCAGGGAACCCTGTCCAACGTCGCGGCTGGGGTGCTGCTGCTGGTGTTGCGGCCCTACCGGGTCGGCGATGTGGTGACGATCGGAGACGCGACCGGCGCGGTGCAGAGGCTGGACCTGTTCACCACCCAGATGACCGACGCCGACAACGTGAAGATCGTCGTGCCCAACAGCCAGGTTCTGGGCGACGTGATCCTGAATATCTCGGGGCAGGTCACGCGACGGGTGGCGATCGATTTCACCGTGTCCTACAGCGCAGATCTGAATGAGGCGCGCGAGGTCATCCGCGCCACCGCCGCCGCCCACGGCAAGGTGCTGGGCGACACCCCCGTGTGGACGGGCGTCACCGGCCTGCTGGACAGCGCGGTCCAGATCACGCTGCACGCCCACGTGCTGTCCGGCGACTGGTGGCAGACGCGGGCGGACCTCTTCCAGATGGTCAAGGAGGCGCTGGACCAGGCCGGCATCGAGATTCCCTTCCCGCAGGCGGTCGAGTATTTCGGCGGCAATGTGGGCAAGGCCGCCGAGCTGGATCAGACCCCACCCGACGCGCTTCTCCCGTCGAAAGGTCAGTAGGCCGTGCGCTACGATTTCGGATCGGACAATACGGCGGGCATGGCGCCCGAAGCCCTGGCCGGGATCCAGGCGGCCAACGAGGGGTTCGCCCGCGCCTATGGCGCCGACGACGTAACGGCGCGTGCGGCGGCGCTGATCCGTCAGCGTCTGGACGCCGACGCCGAGGTGCGGTTCGTCTTTTCCGGCACGGCGGCCAACGCCATCGCCCTGTCCATGCTGACCTTCCCGTTCGAGGCGGTGCTGGCCCATCACGCGGCCCATGTCTGCACCGACGAGACCGGGGCGCCGGGCTTCTTCGGTCAGGGCGTGGGCCTGATCGGCCTGCCCGGTTTCTCCGGCAAGATCGACCCCAAGGCCATGACCGCCATCCTTGACGAGCCGGAGGTGGGCCATCGTCAGCCGCCCGCCGCCCTGTCGGTGACCCAGGCTACCGAATACGGCGCGGTCTATACGGTCGATGAGCTGCGCGACCTGATCGCGCCGGTGAAGGCCAGAGGCTACGGCGTGCACATGGACGGCGCCCGTCTGGCCAATGCGGCGGCCGGCGGCTTCGATCTGACCGAGATCGCCCGCCTGGGAGTGGATGTGCTGGTGTTCGGCGGGGCCAAGGCGGGGGCGCCGTGCAGCGAGGCCATCGTCCTGTTCGACAAAAGCCTGGCCCGCCGTCTGGATAACCGACTGAAACAGGCGGGTCAGATGGCGTCCAAGGGCCGGTTCCAGGCCGCGCCGTTCCTGGGCCTGCTGGAAAGCGGCGCCTGGGACGCAGGCGGGGCCCACGCCAATCTGATGGCCCGGCGCCTTGCCGAAGGGATCGTCACCAACAGCCGCTTTGTGCTGGCCCATCCGGTGGAGGCCAACGCCGTGTTCGCGCGCATGTCCGCCGCCGCCCACCGCCGTCTGAACGAGGCCGGCTGGGCCTGTTACCGGTTCGACGACGGTTCGGTGCGCTTCGTCTGTTCCTGGGCCACCAGCGAAGAGGCCGTGGACGAGCTCATCGCGGCGGTGGCCAACCTCGGCTGAGGTCAGTCCGGCACGTTGGCGTCCAGTTCGTCCAGCCAGACCCGCGCCGTGGCGTCCGACGGCGCGCGCCAGTCGCCGCGCGGCGACAGCGAACCACCGGTGACCACCTTGGGCCCGTTGGGCAGGGCCGAGCGCTTGAACTGGCTGGTCTGGAAGAACCGGATCAGGAATTTGCGCAGCCACGACTTGATGGTCGCCAGATCGTACTCGACCATCTCCGCCTCCGGCAGATTGGCGGGCCAGGCGCCGTGGGTGCGGTCGCCCCACGCCTGATGGGCCAGATAGGCCACCTTGGACGGCTTCAGGCCGAAACGGGTGATGTAGAACAGGAAGAAGTCGTTCAGGGCGTAAGGCCCCACCGTCGCCTGGGTCGACTGGATCTTCCCGCCCTCGTCTGCCGGCACCAGCTCGGGCGAGATCTCGGTGTTCAGGATGGCGCGCAGCGTCGGCGCGGCGTCAGCGCCCACGACCTCCCTGTCGGCGACCCAGCGGATCAGGTGCTGGATCAGGGTCTTCGCCACCCCGCCGTTGACGTTGTAGTGGCTCATGTGGTCGCCCACGCCGTAGGTGGCCCAGCCCAGCGCCAGCTCCGACAGGTCGCCCGTGCCCAGCACGAAGGCGCCGTGGTGGTTGGCCAGGCGGAACAGATAGTCGGTGCGCAGGCCCGCCTGCACGTTCTCGAAGGTGATGTCGTGGACCGGCTGACCTTCCGCATACGGATGGCCGATGTCCTTGAGCATCTGTTCGGCGGTGGGGCGAATGTCGATCTCCTCGCCCGTGACGCCGAGCGCGGTCATCAGGGCCCAGGCGTTGGACCTGGTGCCCTCGGACGTGGCGAAGCCGGGCAGGGTGAAGGCCAGGATGTTCTTTCGCGGCAACTCCAGCCGGTCGAAGGCGCGGCAGGCGACCAGCAGGGCCTGGGTCGAATCCAGGCCGCCGGAGACGCCGATGACGATGCGCTCGCCGTTCGTCGCCTTCATGCGCCGCATCAGGCCCTGGACCTGGATGTTGAAGGCCTCGTAGCAGTCCTGATCCAGCCGGGCCGGATCGTCGGGCACGAACGGAAACCGGTCCAGCGGCCGGATCAGATCGGTGGAAGAGCCGGGCTCCGCCGCGAAGAAGGCGACGGGCTGGAACTCGTCCGTCGCCAACTCGCGCCGGGCGCAGTCCGCAAAGGTGCCGGTGCGCAGGCGCTCCAGACCGATCCGCTCTACATCCACGTCGGCGATGGTCAGGTGGGAGTCCATCGCGAACCGTTCGCCGGACGCCAGGCAGGCCCCCATTTCGTGGATCGAGGCCTGGCCGTCCCAGGCCAGGTCGGTGGTGCTTTCGCCCCACCCGGCTGCGGCGAACACATAGGCGCAGACCGCGCGTGACGACTGGCTGGCGCACAGCATCGCCCGCTCGTCCGCCTTGCCGATCACCACATTGGAGGCCGACAGGTTCAGGATAATCCTTGCGCCGGCGAGGGCGGCGCGGGTCGAGGGCGGCAAGGGGGCCCAGAAGTCCTCGCAAATTTCGACACCGAAGGAGAAGCCGGGCCTGTTCTCAGCCTGAAAGATCAGATTGGTCCCGAAGCCGTGCCGCGTGTCGCCGATGACAATGCTGCTGTCGGTGTCTGAAGGGCCCGCAGGCGAGAACCAGCGCTTCTCATAATACTCGCGGTAATTCGGCAAATAGGTCTTGGGAATAACGCCCCAGACTTCACCGTTGGTCATCACAACCGCGCAGTTGTAGAGTCGGTCGCCCTGTCTGACGGGCGCGCCCATGACGGCGACCAGATCCGCTTTCCGCGTGGCCCCCGCGACGCGGTCAATCTGCCGCTCCACCTCATCCAGCAACGCGTCCTGCATCAGCAGGTCGTCGATGGCGTAGCCGGTCAGACTCAACTCCGGGAACACCAGCAGGTCGACGCCCTGTTCGCCCGCCTCGGCGATCAGGGCGATGTGCTCGTCCGCATTGGCCACGGGATCGGCGGTGTGAACCACCGGCGTGGCGGCGGCCACGCGCACGAAGCCGTGGGCGGCGGGGGTGAAGAAGGGGTGCTGTCGGGCCAAATCCGGTGTCCTGATCCCTGTTCCGGGGTTCATGTAACGCTTCAAGCCTTCCCGCGCCATGAATCCGGTCGAACGATTGCGGGTGACGGGGCGGGGGCTTTCCCGCTAGACGAAGCCCATGAATGACGCGCCGAAAAAGGGCTGGTTCCAACGGCTCAGCCAGGGACTGTCCCGATCCTCCAAGCAGATGACCGAGCAGGTCGTCTCCTCCTTCGTCAAGGAACCGCTCGACGACGCGGCGCTGGAGCGCCTGGAGGAGCACCTGATCGAGAGCGATCTGGGCCCGGCCGCCGCCGCGCGGATCACCGAGCGCTTCCGCGCCCTGCGCTTCGGCAAGGCCTCCGACGAACGCGAGATCAAGGAAGCCCTGGCCGAAGCGGTGACCGCCGAACTGGCGCCCCGACAGGCGGTTTTCGACCCCCTGTCCGGGCCGAAGCCGTATGTGGTGCTGTTCGTGGGCGTCAACGGCTCGGGCAAGACCACGACCCTCGGCAAGATCGCCGCCGATCTGACGGGCAAGGGCGCCAAGGTCATGGTGGTGGCGGGCGACACCTTCCGCGCCGCCGCCCGGGATCAACTGCGCATCTGGTCCGAACGGGCGGGCGCTGATTTCGAGAGCCGCCGCGACGGCGCCGACCCGGCGGGCCTCGCCTTCGACGCTTTCACCCGGGCGCGCGAGGAAGGTCACGACGTGGTCCTGATCGACACCGCCGGCCGCCTGCAGAACAAACAGGCCCTGATGGACGAACTGCTCAAGGTGGTTCGGGTGCTGAAGAAGATCGATCCGGAGGCCCCGCACGAGACCCTGCTGGTGCTGGACGCCACGGTGGGGCGCAACGCGCTCGCCCAGGAACAGATCTTCGGCCGCACGGCTTACGTCTCTGGCATCGTGATGACCAAGCTGGACGGCACGGCCAGGGGCGGGGTTCTGGTGCCGGTGGCCCAGGCGTCCGACGCGCCCATCAAGCTGATCGGGGTGGGCGAGGGCATCGAGGATCTGCAGCCGTTCGACGCGCGGGCGTTCTCCCGCCTTCTGGTGGGACTTGAGGACTGATGACGACCGAGACGCCGGAAACGGAAAAGAAGCGCCCGCAATGGATTCGTCAGGCGGTGGATTTCGGCGCGCTGGTCGCCTTTATCGGCGCCTATTTCATCACCCGCGACCTGATCAAGGCCACCTGGGTGCTGGTGATCGCCTCGGCCATCGCCCTGGCCGTGGGCTACGCGGTGGAGAAGCGGTTCGCCCCCCTGCCCCTGATCACCGGCCTGTTTGCGCTGGTGTTCGGGGTGCTGACCATCTTTTTCGACGATGACCTGTTCATCAAGCTGAAGCTGACGATCCAGAACGTGATCCTGGGCAGCATCCTGCTGGGTTCGCTCCCGCTCAAGAAATACCCGTTCAAATATCTGCTGGGCGACGCCATCAAGGTCACCGACCACGGCTGGCGCATTCTGACGTTCCGGTATGGCGCCTATTTCCTGGTGGTGGCGGCGGCCAATGAGGTGTTCCGCAGCGAAGCGGCCGTGCTGGCCATCTGGGACGCCTTCGGCTGGGCTGCGCCGGACCCCGACGCTGTCTGGACCAGTTTCCGCGGCGTGCTGTGGATCGCCGCCTCGGTGTTCGGCCTGTCGCAAATTCCGGTCATCCTGAAACACATGATCCGGGACGAGGAACCGGGACCGATCAGCCCCGATACCGGGCTTTAGTCCGGGAGCCGGATTCACGGCATCGGATCGCGAAGCGATTTCACCTCAACCGGTCAGGCTCCAGGCTGCTCAAGCCTTCACGGAGCTGTCGCCAAACCGAAACACGGCGCTGCTAACCCTGTCGTGAACCGTGCCTTGCACGGATTATCGGTAAGCGGAGTTGGGCATGGTCAAGGATGGCAAGAAGGCGCGCTCCGGTCCGCTGGACGCATCACCCAGCCACCTGATGCACCGGGCGCTGCAGCTGGCCCTGGACATCTACGCCGAGGAAGTGGGCGCCGACGGCCCCACCCAGCGTCAGTTCGCGGTGCTGGAGATCGCCTCGAGAAACGAGGGCCTGACCCAGACCGATCTGGTCCGCGCCACCGGCATCGACCGCTCCACCCTGGCCGATCTGGTCGCCCGCATGACGGCCAAGGGCCTGCTCAACCGCGAACGTTCTGTGCTGGACGGCCGCGCCAAGGCGGTCAGCCTGTCCGAAGAGGGCCGCGCCTTGCTTGAAACCGCCCGCGCCAGGGTTGAAGCCGCCGACCGCCGCATTCTGGCTTTGATGCCCAAGGCCAAGCGCGACAGCTTCATGAAGCTGCTGGCCGACCTGGCCGCCGTCGCCGACGCCGGACCGGATGAAGCCAAGGCCGCCAGGCGCGCTGAGAAACTGGCCCGCAAGGCGGAAAAGGAAGCCCGGAAGGCCGCGGAAAAAGTCCAGAAGACGAAGACGCGCCGCAAGGCGGGCGGCCCCGGTCTGGACGTCCGCGCGGCCTGATCCGTCAGCGGACCTTTCGCGACCGCTCCAGAACCGGGCGCTGGCCCTCGGCGTCCAGGGCCCCGGAAGGCGCGATCCCCGTGTTCGGCGTCGGGTTCAGACCTTCATCGGCATTGCGGTAGGCGGGGCCGGACCACTGGTTGGCCTTCTTGCGCTTCAGCGCCTTTTTCAGGTTCGTCGTCGCCGCCTTGCCGCGCTCGCCGGCCCGGCGGCGATCGAGCTCGCGGTTCACCCGCTTCATGCCCGCGGACAGCAGGGCCTTCTTGCGGTCCGACCCCGTCTCGCCCTCGGTGGGCTTGCCGCCCCGGTTGGCGCTGCGGCGCTGGTCCCGGGCGATATCACGGGCGCGGTTGCGCCGCTCCCGGAGCCGCTTTGCCAGGTCGGTCAGGTCGTCCTTCTTCATCTCGCGCAGGGCGGGCTGGCGGGCGCGCTCGCACAGGTCGCGTTCGTCCTTGTCGAGATAGCGTTCGTCAGCCTTGCGGGACTGGGCCATGGGGCGTCTCCATTCCTGTTTTCTGTTCAGGAATGAAGCGTGTGAACGGCCCGGGTCGTTCCCGAAACCCGGTCAGACGGTGATGTCGAGAAGCGAGCCCGGGCGGCGGGGCATGTCCGCCGGATCCGCCGCGCGAGTCGACGGCGCGGCTTTCGGCGCCTCGGCCCGGGGCGCGGCTTGCGTCGGCTGAGCCTCCTGCGCCGCTTTCACGCCGGCCAGGGCCTGCTGAAAGAACGCCGCCTGGGCCACGCGCGCGGTGGTGGTGGCCACGGGATGGGTGGCGGCGTGGCGCGGAGACGGCAGATCGGGACGAATCGGGCTCATGCCCCGATGGTTAACGGAGCGTCTGGAAAAAGGGTTAACGCGACCAGCGCTCGGGGGCGAGACCTTCGGTCAGACGGTCCAGATCCGCCTGGTCAACGATGGGGCCGGAATGCTTGGCCGTGATGGTTCCCCACGGATCGACCGCGAAGGTTTCGGGCACGCCGGAAGCGCCGAGCTCCAGGCCCAGCCTGCCGTCGGCGTCAACCAGCACCACGGCGAAGGGATCGCCCAGTTCCTCAAGGAAGGCGGCGGTGGCGGCAGGGTCGTCCTTGTAGGCCACGCCGATGACCCGCACCCCCTGTTCGCGCAGGGCCATCAGTTGCGGGTGCTCGATGCGGCACGGCGCGCACCAGGAGGCGAAAACATTGACCACCGTGGGCTGACCGGCGGCGGCGGTGACCAGGTCAGCCTGACCCGGCCCCGCCGTTCCATTGGTCAGCACCGGCAGCGTCAGGGCGGGCACGGCCTGCCCCACCATGGCGTCGGGCTGATAAACCGGATCCCGGCGCAGCGACCAGCCGACGAACAGCACAGCCAGGGCGACCAGAACGATCAGGGGAACGATGGCCAGCCAGCGCTTCATTCGCCGGTCTCCAGCCGGTCCAGATCGCGTTTCCAGCGGCGAGCGGCCACGATGCTGCGCGCGACCAGGGCGGCCAGGGCCATGGCGCTGATGCCCCATGCGGGCCAGACGAAGGCGGCGTAGGCGCCCATGTCGAGGTCGAGCATTCCTAAGCCTCCTGAACCGCGCGGGCGCGCAGGGAAAGAACACGACGCCGACGCACCTCGGTGCGGATGTCGGTCAGCCACAGCGCCGTGAACAGCACGGTATAGGCCAGACCCATGACCAGCAGCGGCGCCAGATGGGCGGCGGTCATGGACGGCCCCTCGGCCCGCAGAAGGGACGCGGGCTGGTGCAGGGTGTTCCACCAGTCCACCGAGAACTTCACGATGGGCAGGTTCACCAGCCCCACCAGGCCCAGCACGGCCGCGGCGCGGGCGGCTTTCTGCTCGTCATCGATGGCCGCGCGGAGGGCCATGTAGGCCACGTAGAACAGAAACAGCACCACCACAGACGTCAGGCGCGCGTCCCACACCCACCAGGCCCCCCACATGGGCTTGCCCCACAGGGAGCCCGTGGCCAGCGCCAGGGCCGTGAACACGGCGCCGGGCAGGGCCGCGGCGCGGGCGGCGGCGTCGGCCAGAGGATGGCGGAACACCAGGGCGAAGAAGGACGAAACCCCCAGCGCCACATAGGCGAACAGGCCCAGCCAGGCGGCCGGCACATGCACGAACATGATCCGGACCGTGTCCAGCTGCTGATAATCCTCGGGCGCGGTGAAGCTCAGCCATGTTCCGGCGAGCAGCAGCACGACGGCCAGCGCCCAGACCACGGGCATGAGGGGCCGCGTGAAACGCATGAAGCGATCAGGATTGGCGAGGCCGAAGACCATGGTCAGGGCGCATACGCGCGGGGGGCCGCGCGGGCAAGCGGGCGCGGCGCCGCACACGGCTTCATCCCTGCGCGTTCCGGACGGCGGCCGCCCCCGCCACGGGGCTGAGCGCCGCGGCGAACAGGGCGTAGGCGCCCAGAAGCGCCAGGGCCGGCCAGGGCGACAGGCCGGTCAGGGCCTGCTCCAGCGCACCCGCGCCGAAGATCACCGGCGGAATGAGCAGCGGCAGCACCACAACCGCGATCAACAGGCCGCCCCGCTTCGAGCCCAGCGCCAGAGCCGCGCCCAGCGCCCCGGTGAAAGCAAAACCGAGGCTGCCCAGCAGCGCCGAGCCCAGGATCAGCGGCGCCTGGCCGGGATCCGCGCCCAGCGCAATGGCCGCCACCGGCGCGGCGAGGGCCAGCGGCAAGCCGATGGCCAGCCACTGGGCCAGCGCCTTCACGGCGAAGACTGCCTCCAGCGGCAAGGGCCCCAGCGCCAGCAGATCCAGCGCCCCGTCCTCGAAGTCGCGCTCGAACAGCCTTTCCAGCGACAGCAGGCTGGCCAGGGCGAGGGCGACCCAGGCGATCCCGCCCGCCACCGGCTGGAGCACGCGCGGGTCGCCGCCGGCCGCCAGCGGCACGATGGCGGTCAGGGCCAGAAAAAAACCACAGGCCAGCAGCGGTCCGCCGCCCCCGCCCCAAGCCAGCGACAGCTCGCGCTTCAGCAGGGCGCGGAGCGCGGTCATGACGCAGCTCCCACGTCCAGCGTCCGGCAGGGCAGATCCAGCGGATCGTGAACGGCGGCGATCACCATGCCGCCGCCGGCCAGATGGTCTCGCATCAACTGTGTGGAGGCGGCGCGCCAGCGGGCGTCCAGCGGCGCCAGCGGCTCGTCCAGCAGCCACAGCGCACGCGGCGCCGCTATCAGCCGGGCCAGCGACAGCCGCCGCCGCTGCCCCGCTGACAGCTTGCGGGTCTCCAGATCCAGCAGGGGGGCGAGACCAAGACGCTCGACTGCAGCATCGATGCCTGCCCCCCCGCTCCAAGCGGTCTGGAACGTCAGTTCCTCCCGCGCAGTCCGGGCGGCCTTGAGCCCCTCCAGATGGCCCAGCAGGTGGATGTGGCGAGCCCGGGCGGCTTCGGGCTCGATGTCAGTCTCTCCGTCATCCAGAAAGCGCACAGCGCCCCCATCCGGCCGGATGAACCCCGCAACCGCGCGCAGCAGGCTGGTCTTGCCCGCCCCGTTGGCGCCGGTGAGGACCAGAGCCTGTCCGGCCTCCAGATCGACGGACAGCCCTCGGAACAGCACCCGCTCGCCCCGCGACAGGCCCAGATCGTCGATGCAGAGACGATCAATCATTTGCGACCGGCTCGCAATGTCCACGTCGGCGTCGTGGATACATGGACGCCCGCGCCGCTTGGGCTTATATCCAGCGTCGCCGCAGCAGGCTTTCGCCGCGCGCGCCGGGGACCTGTGCGCCCCAGCGCCTGCAGCGCGAACGCGCAACCGGATTGTCGGGCGGCGTAGACCAGAGGAACTCTCCCACATGCCGTCGAACGACAGCCTCAAGACCCGCCAGGACCTTTCCGTCGGGCGCAAGAAGTACGCCTATTACAGCCTTCCCGCCGCCGAGGAAGCCGGTCTGGCCGGGATTTCCCGCCTGCCGCGCTCCATGAAGGTGCTGCTGGAGAACCTTCTTCGCAATGAAGACGGCGTCTCGGTCACCGAGGATGACCTCAAGGCCGTGGCCGCCTGGATCGACAACAAGGGCGCGGTCGAGCACGAGATCGCCTTCCGCCCCGCCCGCGTCCTGATGCAGGACTTCACCGGCGTTCCGGCGGTGGTGGACCTGGCGGCCATGCGCGACGCCATGACGGCGCTGGGCGCCGATCCGGCCCGCATCAATCCGCTGAACCCGGTGGATCTGGTCATCGACCACTCGGTCATGGTCGACCACTTCGGCACGCCCAAGGCGTTCGACCAGAACGTGGACCGCGAATACGAGCGCAACATGGAGCGCTACAAGTTCCTGCGCTGGGGCTCGACCGCCTTCAACAATTTCCGCGTGGTGCCTCCCGGCACCGGCATCTGCCACCAGGTGAACCTCGAGAACCTGGCCCAGACCGTCTGGACCGCCGAGGAAGGCCGCAAGACCGTGGCCTATCCCGACACCGTCGTGGGCACCGACTCCCACACCACCATGATCAACGGCCTGGCCGTTCTGGGCTGGGGCGTGGGCGGCATCGAGGCCGAGGCGGCCATGCTGGGCCAGCCGATCCCCATGCTGATCCCCGAGGTCATCGGCTTCCGTCTGACCGGCCGCCTGCCCGAGGGCGCCACGGCCACCGATCTGGTGCTGACCGTCACCCAGATGCTGCGCAAGAAGGGCGTGGTCGGCAAGTTCGTGGAGTTCTTCGGCCCGGGCGTCACCGCCCTGACCATCGAGGACCAGGCCACCATCGCCAACATGGCGCCCGAGTACGGCGCCACCTGCGGCTTCTTCCCGGTGTCCCAGGCGACGCTGGACTATCTGACCGCCACCGGACGCGACAAGGCCCGCGTGGCGCTGGTCGAGGCCTATGCCAAGGCGCAGGGGCTCTGGATCGACGAGAACAGCGAAGACCCGGTCTTCACCGACGTGCTGGAGCTGGACGTGTCTTCGGTGGTGCCGTCGCTGGCCGGGCCCAAGCGCCCGCAGGACAAGGTCGAACTCAACATCGCGGCCTCGGCCTTTGAAACGGCCCTGGGCGAGATCTTCAACCGCCCCACGGACGCCCCGCGCGCGCCGGTTGAGGGCCAGACGTTCGATGTGGGCGACGGTGACGTGGTGATCGCCGCCATCACCTCCTGCACCAACACCTCCAATCCCTCGGTGCTGATCGCTGCGGGTCTGGTGGCGCGCAAGGCCCACGCCCTGGGCCTGACGGTCAAGCCGTGGGTCAAGACCTCTCTGGCGCCCGGCTCCCAGGTGGTCACCGACTATCTGACCGCCGCCGGCCTGCAGGAGGATCTGGACGCCCTGGGCTTCAATCTGGTGGGCTACGGCTGCACCACGTGCATCGGCAACTCCGGTCCGCTGGACCCGGCGATCTCCAAGGCCATCAACGAGAATGATCTGGTCGCCACCAGCGTGCTGTCGGGCAACCGCAACTTTGAAGGCCGGGTGAACCCGGACGTGCGCGCCAACTACCTGGCCTCGCCGCCGCTGGTGGTGGCCTACGCCCTGGCCGGCTCCATGCGCATCGACCTGAACACCCAGCCGCTGGGGCAGGACAAGACCGGCAAGGACGTCTTCCTGAAGGACGTGTGGCCGACCACCGCCGAGATCGCCGAGCTGCAGCGCTCGTGCGTCACGCCCGCGATGTTCGCCAAGCGCTACAAGGACGTCTTCAAGGGCGACAAGCACTGGCAGAAGATCGACGTGGAAGGCGGCCAGACCTACGCCTGGGACGACACCTCCACCTATGTGCGCAACCCGCCCTATTTCGAGGGCCTGTCGATGGAGCCGACCCCGGTCGAGGACATCATCGAGGCGCGCGTGCTGGGGATCTTCGGCGACTCCATCACCACCGACCACATCAGCCCGGCCGGGGCCATCAAGAAGGCGTCGCCCGCCGGCGCCTATCTGACCGAGCACGGCGTCGATCCGCTGGACTTCAACAGCTACGGCGCGCGCCGGGGCAACCACGAAGTCATGATGCGCGGCACCTTCGCCAACATCCGCATCCGCAACAAGATCACGCCGGAGATCGAGGGCGGGGTGACCAAGCACTTCCCGTCGGGCGACACCATGTCGATCTATGACGCGGCCATGCGCTATCAGGCCGAGGGTCGTCCGCTGGTGGTGTTCGCCGGCAAGGAATACGGCACCGGCTCGTCGCGCGACTGGGCGGCCAAGGGCACCAACCTGCTGGGCGTGCGCGCGGTCATCGCCGAGAGCTACGAGCGCATCCACCGCTCCAACCTGATCGGCATGGGCGTGGTCCCGCTGCAGTTCAAGCAGGACGGCTGGACCCGTCTGGGCCTGACCGGCGAGGAGATCGTCACCATCCGCGGCCTGTCGGACGTCAACAGCGGCAAGCTGAAGCCCCGTCAGGAGCTGTGGGTCGAGCTGTTCCGCCCGTCGGACGGCAAGATGGCCCGTTTCCCGGTGCGCTGCCGCATCGATAACCAGACCGAGCTGGAGTACTTCAAGGCCGGCGGCGTCATGCCGTTCGTGCTGCGGAATCTGGCGCGGGGCTGATTGCCTGCGGGCTGAAAAGACAAAGGGCCGGAGCATCGCTGCTCCGGCCCTTTTTCATGGCTGCGGCCGGGTTCAGGCCCAGACGCCGTAGGGGTCGACGTAGTCCATGCCCAAAGCTTCGGCCACGGCGGGATAGGTGATCTTGCCGCCCAGCACGTTCAGACCGCGCGCCAGGTGGGGATCCTTCTTCAGGGCGTCCAGACCGTGCTCGGCCAGGGCCAGGCCGAAGGGCAGGGTGGCGTTGTTCAGGGCTTCGGACGAGGTGCGCGGGGCGGCGCCCGGCATGTTGGCGACGCAGTAGTGCACCACCCCGTCCACCTCATAGGTGGGGTCCTCGTGGGTGGTCGGCCGGCTGGTCTCGAAGCAACCGCCCTGATCGATGGCCACATCCACCAGCACCGAGCCGGGCTTCATACGCGACAGGTGCTCGCGCTTGATCAGCTTGGGCGCGGAGGCGCCGGGCACCAGCACCGCGCCGATGACCACGTCAGCCTTGAGGATTTCCTCCTCAATGGCGTTGATGGAGGAGAAGCGGGTGATGACCCGGCCCGAGGTGGCCTCGTCGATCTCGCGCATGCGCGGGATGGAGCGCTCCATGACCACCACCTCGGCATTCAGGCCCAGAGCCATGCGGGCCGAGTTCATGCCGACGACGCCGCCGCCCAGCACCACCACGCGAGCGGGCGCCACGCCCGGCACGCCGCACAGCAGCAGACCCATGCCGCCGTTGTGCTTCAGAAGGGTCTCGGCGGCCGAGAACACGGCGATGCGGCCGGCAACCTCGGACATGGGCGCCAGCAGCGGCAAGCCGCCCTTGGCATCGGTGACCGTCTCATAGGCGATGGCGGCGCAACCGGAGTCCAGCAGGCCCCGGGTCTGATCGGGATCCGGCGCCAGGTGCAGATAGGTGAAGAGGATCTGGTCCGGCTTCAGGCGCGGCCATTCGCTCTTCTGGGGCTCCTTCACCTTCACGATCATCTGGGCCTGATCGAAAACAGCGGCGGCGTCGGGAACGATCCTCGCGCCGCAGGCCTCATAGGCGTCGTCGGCGAAGCCGGCGCCCAGACCGGCCCCCTGCTCGATCAGGACCTCGTGGCCGCGGGCGGCGTATTCGCGCACAGCGGTGGGGGTCAGGCCGATGCGGTGTTCGTTGGGCTTGATTTCCTTGGGTACGCCGACGCGCATGATGATCTCTCCCTGAGCTTGGTCCCGGTGACGGGTTGGGGCGCAATCTACGCCCTGGCCCTCGGCAGGTTCCTGCTTCTTTTTATCGTCTGATCCGCGTAAATGTGCAGGATATTGCGTCAGGACCCAACATGAAGACCGTTTCCGCTGTTGAACTGGACAGCACTGACCGGAAGATGCTGCGCACCCTGCAGGAGGACGGCCGCATCAGCAATGTGGACCTGGCCCGGGCGGTGAACCTGTCGGAGTCCGCCTGCCTGCGGCGCCTGCGCGCCATGGAGACGGCCGGCGTCATCAGCCGCTACACCGCCATCATCAACGAGCGCGCCGTGGGCCTGCCCATCAGCGTCTTCGTCACCGTGACCCTGTCTTCCCAGTCCGAAAGCGCCCTGACCGCCTTCGAGACCGCCATCGCCACTGTGCCCGAGGTGGTGGAGTGCCACCTGATGACCGGGGGGTCGGACTATCTGCTGCGGCTGGTGGTCAGGGATGTGGACGACCTCGAACGGGTCCATTCCAAGGAACTGACCCGCATTCCCGGGGTGACGCGGGTGTCCTCGTCGGTGTCCATGCGCACGGTGGTCAAACGCGGCGCCTTGCCCGTTTGACTCAATCAGGGGCCAGGAGGATGATTTCGGCCATGGGCTTTTCTGAATCTCCTGCTGTCTGGACGGATCGCGAGCCGACGCTTGATGAGGAGATCAATGCGCTCGGAGAGGAGGGCATCGTCGAGATGGCCAATCTGCCGCCCGACTGGACCGGCGTGCTCGCCACGATCTTCATCTCGACCGCCCTTGGCCAGCACGGCCCGCGCGTGAAGCTCTATCTGAAGCCGGGGCGCCACCAGCCCAGCGCATCGATCTCCATCGGACCAAATCCCCGTATCCTGGCCAGCAGTTTGGACGAGCGGGATCTGAAGCGGATCGCCCCCAAAGCGCTGGAATGGGTGAGGCTCAACCATGAAGCCCTCACGACCTTCTGGTTCGAGGGCGAAAGCCTTGCGATCGCGGACGTTGCGGATTTCGCCCGGTCCCTGAAGAAGGTCTGACCTACCGCAGGTTCAGCGTCACCGCCTTGATGTCGAGATATTCCTCGATGCCGTGGGTGGAGCCCTCGCGGCCATAGCCGGATTGTTTGACCCCGCCGAAGGGAGCCACGGGCGTCGAGACCATGGCGGCGTTGACGCCGACGATGCCGTTCTCCAGCCGCCGCGCCACGCGCATGGCCCGGTCCAGGTCGCGGGTGAAGACAAAGGACGCCAGGCCGTAGGGAGTGGCGTTGGCCTTTTGCAGAACCTCGGCCTCGTCCTCGAACGGAAACACGGGGACCAGCGGGCCGAAGGTCTCCTCCTCGCGGAACAGGGCGTCGTCGCCGCCCAGGGTCACGGTGGGCTGGAAGAAGCGGCCGCCCAGCGCGTGACGTGATCCGCCGGTCAGCACCTTGCCGCCGGCCGCCTGAACCTTCGTCAGGTGGTCCTCGACCTTGTCCAGCGCCTTGTCCTCGATCAGCGGGCCGACCTTCACGTCCGGCTCGAAGGCATTCCCGACCTTGAGCTTGGCCACCTCGGCGGCCAGCCGCTCCGCATAGGCCCCGGCGATGGAGGCGTGCACATAGACCCGGTTGGGGCAGACGCAGGTCTGGCCCGAGTTGCGGAACTTGCCCTTGATGGTCTCGGCCACGGCCAGGTCCAGGTCGGCATCCTCGAACACGATCAGGGGCGCGGCTCCGCCCAGTTCCATGGAAACCCGCTTCAGCGTCGGGGCGCACTGCTCGGCCAGCTTGCGGCCCACGGGGGTCGAGCCGGTAAAGGACAGCTTGCGGATCAGAGGCGAGGCGGTCAGGACGCCGCCGATGGTGGCCGCGTCGCCGGTGACGATGGACAGGGCGCCCCTGGGCAGGCCCGCTTCATAGGCCAGTTCGACGAGGGCGATGGCGGTGAAGGGGGTCTGGCTGGCCGGCTTGACCACCGCCGTACAGCCCGCCGCGAAGGCCGGACCCAGCTTGCGGGCCAGCATGGCGGCCGGGAAATTCCACGGCGTGATCAGGGCGCAGGGTCCGACCGCCTCCCTGAAGGTCACGATCAGATGACCCAGCGGCGTGTCCTGGGTCTCGCCCAGGATGCGTTCGGCCTCGCCGGCCGACCATTTGATGAAGCCGTTGGCGTAGGCCACCTCGCCCTTCGCCTCGGTCAGGGTCTTGCCGTTCTCCAGCGCCATCAGGCCCGCTATGCCTTCGGCGTTCTCGTCGATGAGGGCGGCCCAGCGGCGCAGGAAGGCGGCGCGCGCGTGGGGATCCGATCGAGACCACTCGGGGAAGGCGTCGAGCGCGGCCTTGACGGCGCGTTCGGTCTCGGCCGCCCCGAGATCCGGCACATGGCCGATGATCTCGCCCGTGGCCGGATCGTCCACACTGATGCCCTCGCCCTTCACCGGGATCGCCTCCCCGGCGATCAGGGCGTGTTCGCGGATCAGCGCGCGGCCAGCGGCCTTGGGATCGGACATGTTGAAACTCCTGGCAACAGGTTGGCTGTCGCAGACGGACACGGACGAGACCGGCTGCCGCGGGTCCGGCGAAGGCTAAAGCGGGACGCCACGCCGGTCCAGACACACGAAAGCCCCGCCGCCAGAAGCGACGAGGCTTTAATGCCTTAAGAGTTCAGCCGATCAGCAGGTGGTGCCTTCGGCGCAATCCTCGACGGCCGAACCGGCGGCCTGGGCGTCTTCACCGACGCCGGCGACGGTGTTGCAGGCGGCGACGGTCATCAGGGCGGCGGCGGCCGCGATGGCGAAAATCTTGCGCATGGTGTTGCTCCTATGGCCCCGGCGGCGCCGGAGCATGACAGTGACGGTCAAGCTAACGCGCCCGTGACGCGGGTGTTCCGTCAGGCTGCTGCATGGGGCGAAGGGGGCGGCGGCCCAGGCTTGGGAAAGGTCAAACGCGCAATCATCCCGCCCTGTTCGGGGGTGTCGAAGTCCAGCGTCCCGCGCAGCTGGCGGGCGAAGGCGGTCATAAGGGTTCGGCCGACGCCATCCGCGAGGGCCGCAGCGCCCGCGCCCGGCCCGTCGTCCTCAATCTCCAGCACGCACTGATCCTCCAGAACGCGGAACCGGACCTTGAGCGATCCTCCGCGATCGGCGAACGCATGCTTCTGGGCATTGGAGATGGCCTCCACGGCCCAAAGCGCCAGCGGCGCGAGGCGGTCCGGGTCGATGACCAGCGAGTCCGCAGACACCTCGCTGGAAACCACGGGGCCTCGTCCCGACTCCGCAGCGATCAATTGCCCTGTGAGTTCGCGAAGGAAGTCCGCGAGATCCGCCTCGCGGATATCGTCACTCTGGTAGAGGGTGCGGTAGATCAGGGCCAACGCCGAGATGCGTTGGCGCGTGTCGCCGATGGCGGCCCGGGCGGTCGGGTCCGTCAGCACGCGCTGCTGCATGCTGAGCAGCGATGAGATGATCTGCAGATTGTTCTTCACCCGGTGATGGATCTCGCGCATCAGCGCATCCTTCTCCGCCAGCGATTTGGTGAGTTCACGATCGCGCTCGCCAATGGCCTCGGCCATCTCGTCCAGGGTTCGCGCGAGAACGCGAATCTCCGCAGGCGCATTCTCGGCCTGGACGGGTCGCACCGTGAACCGGCCCTTGGCGTAGATCGAGGCGACCCGCTCGAGATAGTCCAGCCAGCGGATAACGATACGCTCGGTGAAGATCATCACCGCGAGGAAGGCCATCAACCAGGCCGCCAGGGGCAGAAGAAGCGTGCCGGTAGGGTTGAGCTGGGCCCAGGACAGCAAGCCCGGATCAGGCGTGGACAGCAACACATAGACGTCCCGTCCCGCCAGGGCCGCCCCTGCGTAAAGACGGTCGCGGCCGGACGCGTCGCGCGCCCGGAATTCCACCGCCCCTTGCCGCGCCCGTTCCACCCAGCCGGTCAGGGCGTCGGCGCTCCGGGTTCGGAACGCCTCTGGATCTGTGGCAGTGAGAATCGCGCCTGAAGCGTCGGTCAAAGCCACTTCGGTGCCGTCCGGCAACGCCCGGTCGGCGACGTCGGGCTGCAACGCGGAAAGGGGAATGATGGCCGCAAGAACGCCATCAAAGGCGCCGAGCGGCCGCTCCGAACGCACCGCGGCCAGCAGCGACGGTTCGGCCGCCAGCCGGTCCGGCGCCCGGGTCAACACGACGGATTCCCCACCCTGGACCCTCGCGAACCATGGGTCGCCGCGAACTGTGAGATCGCCTTCAACGGAGGTCGAGGCGCAGGCCACCCGCCCCGTCGGGCTGAAGCGATAGAGCGCGTCGTAGCCGTCCAGATCCGCAACGAGGGCGCGTAAGCGGGGCGCACAGTACAGTCCGACGGATTCCGGACGCAGCACCTCCAGCAACACTGTGGCGCTGTCCAGCCGGGCCTTGGCCGTAGCGGCGCTGCGCTCTGCGGCGAGCAGCAGATCATGGCGGCGGCCTTCAGACTCCCGTTGGAAGGCCGATTGCGTCTGTACGGCGCTGAGCAGGAGGATCGGCAGGAGCGCCACCGCCATGGCGGCGGCCAGACGAAAGCGAATCCCCTGTGCCCTGGCGGAGCGGCGCCCCAACCGGACCACGACCTAACCCTGCCGCTGCACGCTCAGCCGGTCGGCATCGGCCAGAATGGAGCGCATGGCGTCGCCGGCCGCCTTGCCGTCGCGGGCGTAGCCGCCCCGTTCCAGCGTCTGTTGAAGCGCCCGGCGCGCGCGGCTGACGCGGCTCTTCACCGTGCCCACCGCGCAGTTGCAGATTTCGGCGGCCTCTTCGTAGGCGAAGCCGCCGGCGCCCACCAGGACCAGCGCCTCGCGCTGTTCTTCCGGCAGCGTGGCGAGCGCCAGACGCAGTTCGTCCAGGGCTACGGGCGCCTCGGGATCGTCCACCGCCACCAGGGTGCGTTCGGCGGCTTCCTGGTCCAGTTGGGACTGGCGCCAGGACCGGCGCTTCTCCGAGTAGAACTGATTGCGCAGGATCATGAAGGTCCACGCCTTCATATTGGTGCCCATCTGGTAGCTGGCGCGGGCGTCCCACGCCTTCATCATGGCGTCCTGGGCAAGATCGTCGGCGGCGGTGGGGTCGCCCGCAAGGGTGCGCGCGAACGCCCGCAGATGCGGGATAAGGGTGACGAGCTGCGCCTTGAAGGCGTCATCGTCCGCCGAAGGGGGCTTGGGAGCCGCCGTGCGCGCGCCCGTCATGAACCGCTCCCGGTCTTCTCGTCAGCCCGGCGAAGAATATCCAGAAACTCATCGGGCACCGGCTCGTTAACCACCTGGTCAAACATGTGCCGAAGCTTGACGCCGATCGCCTGTTGGCGGAGGCGCGCCTCCTCAATCCCGCCGTCCTCGTCTGATGGCGATTCCGGCTTGGAACGGGAAGAGTGTGATTGATCGATCATGAAGCGCTTGCCGCCCGACTCTTGATGATGCGCACGCTTTTGCGTGTCAGTGCGGGACGATGAACGCCTCCCCGCTAAGGGGGTTCCTGCATGACAGCGATTTAATGCTCAAGCTTGAAGCGCAACCGGGAACCGTTGCGTTACGGATACGTTGGCTCAGATCAGGCCCCTCGCGAGAGGGGTGAACGACTTGCACTTTGTCGGGGAAATTCAACAATGAGCCTTTTGGCGAGACTCGCGCCTCATCTGCCCTATGTGCGCCGCTACGCACGGGCGCTCACCGGCGACCAGAGCACTGGCGACAACTACGTCCGCGTGGCGCTTGAGGCGCTGGCGGCCGGGGAGCAACAGTTGCCCGCCAGCATGACGCCGCGCGTGGCCCTGTACCATATCTTCCACACGATCTGGCTCGCCACCGGCGCCCGGCTGGAGGACAAGAGCGGTCTGGAGGGCAGCGACGACGCCTCGCAGAGACTGATGAAAATCGCCCCGAAATCCCGGCAGGCGTTTCTTCTGACGGCGCTGGAGGGCTTCACCCCCTCCGAGGCCGCCCAGATCCTGGGGGCTGAACTCAGCGATATCGAAAGCTTGATCGGCGACGCCCAGCGCGAAATCGATGCCGAGCTCGCCACGGACGTTCTGATCATCGAGGACGAGCCGATCATCTCGGCGGACATCGAGTCGCTGGTCACGGAGCTGGGGCACAAGGTTTCCGCCACGGCCACGACTCACGACGAGGCCGTTGACGCGGTCGCGCGCCATCGCCCCGGCCTTGTTCTCGCCGACATCCAGCTGGCCGACGGTTCCTCGGGAATCGATGCAGTCAAGGATATCCTCAAGAGCATCAATGTGCCGGTGATCTTCATCACGGCCTTCCCCGAGCGGTTGCTGACCGGGGAGCGGCCGGAGCCGACGTTCCTGATCACCAAGCCGTTCCAGCCGGAAACGGTCAAGGCGGCGATAAGCCAGGCTCTGTTCTTCCATCCGGCGCGCCAGAAGGAAGTCGCCTGACGCCGCCACGGCGACACAGGTAAGAAAAGGCCCGGCGCTTGCCGGGCCTTTTTTATTCCTATTCCGGCGTGGTCGGCTCGACACCGTCGGCGGGCAGGGGGGGCGACGACGAGTCGCCCTCAAACGGCGCGGCGGCGGCCCGCTCGTCGGCCGGTGTTTCCAGATCGCCCATCTGCTCCTGGGTGCCGCCCCAAAGAAGCATGTAGAGCAGAACGATCAGCGCCAGGGACACCAGCATCACCAGCAGAATGCGACCGCCGCCACGGCCCTGGCGGGCGCGTCGGGGGTTGACCACTGCGCCGTCGCCGGCGTCGTCGGTGGTCTTCTTAGGGTCATTCGGCGGCTGCTGGGTCATGGATGATGCTCCGGTGGTGGCCCTTGTCGGGCTGTTGAGGCTCCCTGATGCAACGCCGCCACCGCCTGGCTGTTCCGAAGCTGAGCCGTTCACCTGACGCGCGAATTATTTTGGACGCAGGCGGAACTGGCCTTCGCCATCGGTGTTCTCATCTTGCGGAGGCGGCGACGCCCCCCCGACTTGAGACTGGCGATAGCCAGTCTGTCGCCTCCGCGCCTCATTCTCGATGATGCAAACTGGGCGGGTTCCTTCGGGAGCCCGCCCTTTTTCTCGCCCCCGTATCGACAGGCGGATGCGGGACCGCCAAGGTGCGTCCTGAAAGAAAACGTCTTCCGTGGAGATCAGACATGGCCCTGACCAATCGTGAGTGGATTCTGCGCCAACGCCCGAAGGGCCTGGTCCAGCCGACCGATCTTGAGCTGGTCGAAAGCCCCGTCCCCGCGTTGGGCGAGGGCGAGGTTCTGGTCCGTACCGTCTATCTGTCGCTGGACCCCACAAACCGCACCTGGATGAACGACGCAGAAGGCTATCTGCCCGCCGTGAAGCTGGGCGAGGTCATGCGCGGCCTGACCCTGGGCGTGGTTGAAGACAGCCAGTCCGGCCGCTTCAAAAAGGGCGACATCGTCACCCCTGTATCGGGCGGATGGTCGCTCTACACCGTGGTTCCGGAAGACGGCCTGCGCCCCGTTCACCGGGCGCCGGGCATGCCGTTGACCGCCAATCTCAGCGTGCTGGGGATGACCGGTCTGACCGCCTATTTCGGCGTCACCGACGTGTGTCGTCCGGAGCCGGGCCAGACCATGGTGATCTCCGCCGCTGCGGGAGCCGTGGGCTCCATCGCCGGCCAGATCGCCAGGCAGAGGGGCGCGCGGGTCATCGGCATCGCCGGCGGGCCCGAGAAGTGCCGCTGGCTGACCGAGGACCTCGGTTTCGATGGGGCCGTGGACTACAAGAACGAGGACGTTGGCGAGGCGCTGGACCGCCTGGCGCCCGACGGAATCGACATCAATTTCGAGAACGTCGGCGGCGACATCATGAACGCTGTCTGGAATCGCATGAACGTGCACGGACGCATCGCGGTATGCGGCCTGATCTCGGCGTACAACGCAACGCGGCCGCCGCCCTCGCCCAACTTCGCGCGCATCATCACCCATCGGCTGAACGTGCGCGGCTTCCTGGTGCTCGACTACGCGCACCGCGCGCGTGAGATGGTCGCCGAGATGGGCCCATGGCTCGCGGACGGCAAGATCCAGTGGAAGGTCCATGTGGACGAGGGCCTGGAATCGGCGCTGGATTCGCTGAACCGCTTGTTCACGGGCGACCATGACGGCAAGCTGCTGGTCAAGGTGTCCGAGGAGCCCGCCTGAACATGACTGAACCGGCCGACCCGCTGCATTTCGAGGACATCCAGGTCGGCCAGGTCATCCCCATCGGCGCCTGCGCCGTGGATGGCGGGGCGCTGGACGGATTCATCGAACGGTTCGCACCCCACTGGCCTGCCGCTGACGGCGCGCCGGAGGCCATGGTCTATGCCCTGTGGCGAAGGCTGGCCGACGAAGCCGAGCGGGGCATGGCGATCAGCAAGGGTCTGGCTGTGGACGCCCTGCGCTTCATGCGTAATCCGCCCGTTGGCGAACTCTTGCGGGGACGCATGACGGTCATGGGCAAGGACCCGGTGGGCGATACCCGCGGAGTCGTCATCGCCCAGCATGACCTGCTGGACGAGGACGGACGGCTGGTTTTTTCCTGCCTGACCCGAACCCTGCTGATGCGCCGTTGATCTCCACCCGAGCGCCTGATCAGCGGACATGAAAAAGGCGGCGGATCGCTCCGCCGCCTTTTCGACTTCAGCCTTGCCGGATCAGGCGTTGGCGGCCGGCGGGATCGGGCCGGCGCGTTCGAACGTCATGGCCACGAGGCGGTCCCAGCCCAGCAGCGACACCAGGTGGGCGTAGATCTGCCCCAGGGCGCCGTTGTCGCGCAGTTCAACCAGTTTCTCGGCGGGCAGGTTCTTCAGCTTCTCCTCGGACACGGCGTGGTACTCGGCCAGCCGCTGCGGCTGCCCCGGGGTGCCATCGGGATTACGGGGAGTGAAGTTGGCTTCCTTGACCTCGAACAGGTCCAGTTCTTCCAGCATCTCGACGAAGCGGACGGTGCGCTGACGCTCGGTTTCGAAGTCATTGCAGAACTTCATGGCCTGTTCGGTGAAGGCGGAGGGCTTGCCGCCTTCGAACAGGGCCACGGCGCCGCCTTCGGCGACGAACGGCGCGCCGCGGTCGATGCACAGCACCATGCGCTGGTTCTGATCGTCATTGGCGAAGACGAACGGATAGCGCCGCACAAAAGCCGGCAGGTAGGCGGAGGCTTGGTACTGGCCAGCTTCGTCCACGAACAGGTTCTGGTCCTGACGCAGGCCCATCACCGCCACCGGGGACTTGGGCTGGCCCAGGAAAACAACCGGGAACGACAGAGCCGCAGGCGCGAACTCGGTCACCGTCAGGGGCACCAGATTGGTCCCGCTGACGAAGGAATAGGGCTTCTCTGCCTGATTCACGCCCAGCTTGCCGTGGCGATCCGCATTCAGCGGCTCCGGTTGGCTGTAGAACAGAACGTTACCGCTGATCGGGTTATCGGTCGCTTGGGTGTCGGACATGAAGGCCAGGCTCAGTGTGAATGGGAACCATGCGTTTACCCCACGATGTCCGGATCGGCAACGCAGGCGCGGATTGCGGATCGCCGCGGGAACCACTAGCTGATGCGTATGGGCGACGCATGCGCACACCACCGGCATGATACGGGTCTCGACAGTGAAGACCTGCACATCGCGCTCGGCGAGGCCGAGGCGCGCTGCGTCCGCCGCGGCGAGCGCATGACGGAGCCTCGGCGCAGGGTGCTGGAACTGCTGCTGGCGTCCGGCGAACCGGTCAAGGCCTACGACCTGATCGCGGCCTATGGGGCCGACGGCCAGGCCGCCAAACCACCGACGGTGTATCGCGCGCTCGAGTTCCTGGAGCGTCAGGGCCTGGCCCACCGCATCGCCTCCATCAGCGCCTATGTGGCCTGCAGCCATGGAGAGCGCTCCCATGCCGCGGCCTTTCTGATCTGCGATTGCTGCGGCGCGGCGGTGGAAGTCAGTCCGCCCGCCATGGCCGGCCTCGGCGAGCCGGCCGCCGAGCATGGCTATGTCCTGGAGCGGGTGGCCATCGAGGGACATGGGCTGTGCCCGGATTGCCGGCGACCCGCGGCCGGCGCCTCAGCCTGAGCCGGCGACCGCCATCGCCCGCGTACTGGACTGCGGCCGCGCCGGACCCGCAGGGCGGCGCCCTGTCTGTGATGGATCTCGGGGACAGCGCCCGCCCGCCGGACATGATCTTCATGCACGCCAACGGGTTCAACGCGCGAACATACCGCACCCTGCTGAGCCCGCTGGCCCGGAAGGCGCGCATCCTGGCGCCGGATCTTCGCGGTCACGGTCGGACCACCCTGTCCGCGGCCCCGCGTTGGCGCCGATCCTGGCGCGACCTGCGCGACGACATGGTCGCCCTGATCGACACGCTTGAGGGTCCGCCCGTCGTCCTGGGGGGCCATTCCATGGGGGCGGTCGTCGCCCTGCTGGCGGCCGGGCAAAGACCCGACCGGGTCCGGTCCGTCGTCATGCTGGATCCCGTCGTCCTGCCCCGCCCCACAGCCCTTGCCATGAGCCTGCCGTTGATCGGCCGCGCCGCGCGGCGCTATCCCCTGGCCACGAACGCCTTGCGGCGCCGCGACCGGTTCGGGAGCCGGGCCGCAGCCATGGACGCCTATCGCGGACGGGGCGCTTTCAGCGGGTGGCCTGACGCCGTTCTGTCCGACTATGTCGCCGACGGATTCCGCGAGGCGGCGGACGGCGTGGAATTGGCCTGCTCACCGGGATGGGAGGCGTCGAACTATGCCGCGCAAGGGTGCGATCCGTGGCCGGTTTTGCGCACCCTGGGCCGGCCGGTATTCATCCACAAAGCCGAGCACAACTCGACGTGCAGCATTGCGCCGGGCCAGGTTGCAGGCGTGCATGTGTCGACCGTCGCGGACGCGAACCACTTCTTCCCCCTGCTGAAGCCGGAACAGACGCGAGCGGCCCTGGGGGCAGCGCTGGACACCGTCTAGAGGGTCGCCCGGTTCCGCCAGCTCTGCGGTCAGGCGTCCGCGTGCTGGACGGTCGTGGCGTTGAGCACGGCCTGGAGGGCGTCGATTTCGATGGGCTTGCGCAGAACGCCGTCGGCCCCGGCCTCCAGATAACGCGCCACATCCTCGTCGAAAACGTTGGCCGTAAGCATATGCACCGCTGTGCGCGGGCGGCCGGAGGCGGCCTCTTCGGCGCGGATAACGGTCAAGGCCTCGACGCCGTTCATCACCGGCATCATCGCGTCCATCAGGACCAGGTCGAAGCGGTTCGCCCGCAAGGCCTCCACCGCCTCCTGGCCGTTCTCCACGACGGCCAGTCCCACGTCGAAGGACTCGAACAGAAGAGTCAGAAGCTTGCGGTTTGCGGGATGATCTTCTGCGGCCAGAACGCGGAGAGCGTGCTCAGGGACCGTCGGGCTATCCGGCAGCCCGGGTGCGACAGCCGGAGCAAGGCTTGCCTGCTCTGCGGTGAAGCGGAACCAGAAGACCGCGCCCTGCGGCCGGGCCGAGCGGACGCCCAGGGCGCCGCCCAAAGCCTGGACGCTGGCGCGGCACAGGGCCAGGCCCAGACCCGAGCCGCCGGCGGCGCGTCCGGCCGCGAGCTGTTCGAAAGGCTGGAAGATGCGGTCGCGCTGATCCTCGGGCACCCCTGGTCCCTGGTCGTGGACCTCGAAGTCCAGGTCAATGCGACCGTCCGGCGCCGGCAGGGCGCGGGCCAGGATGCGGACGGTTCCCGACGGCGTCAGTTTCAGCGCATTGGACAGATAGTTGATCAGAACCTGCTCGACCCGGCCTTCGTCGGTCAGAACGACGAAGTTCGCGCGGTCGCCCTGAAGTTCAACCTCCAGGACCAGATCCAGTTCTTCCACCCGGGAGCGCCATACGCGGGCGATGGCTTCAATCCGCTCGCCGATGTCCACGGGGGCGAGATGAAGATCGACCTTGCCGGATTCGATTTTTGAAATGTCGAGGGCCCCGTTCAGCAGACGCAGCAGCATGCCGCCGGCGTCGGCCATGTCGTCGACCACAGCGGCTTCAGCCCTGGGACGAGGGCGACCGCGCAGCACTTCGGTCAGGCCCATGATGACGTTCAGGGGCGTGCGAACCTCGTGGCTGATCATGGCCAGAAAACGGGACTTGGCCTGGTTGGCCTGCTCGGCTGCGGCGCGGTCGGCCTCGGCCTGGGCCAGGGCGGTCTGAAGCTCTCGGGAGCGCTCCACAACAGCGACCATCAGCTCGACTCCTTCGCGGTCGCTGCGCCACTGGCGCCATGCGGCGGCGATCACGCCCAGAATGAACAGGCCGGCGCTCAGTTGCAGCGCGACGTCTCCAGGAGCCTCGGCGAAGGTGATGAACAGGAGGGCGGTCGCGGGCGGCAGGACGGCGGCCGCGAAACTGCGCCGGCTGACGTGGACCTGGAGAGCCCCGACCATCAGACTGCCGATGAGCAGAAGCAGCGCATAGGTCAGATGGGCCGGGTCCGCCAGCCACCCGGCGAGGGAGAACAGGGCATTGTGGGTGGCGAGGCCAAGGGTGACGGCCTCGCTCCACAGGCCGAGCCTCTGTCCGGCCCCGGCCGCCTCGGGATGCAGGCGGGCATCCTGAACGGCTCGCCAGAGCAGCGCATAAAGACCGTACTGGGCGATCGCGAAACTGGCCGCCCATCCCCAGCCCAGAACGATGATGGCGAGAATGACGATGCCGGCGATGGTGACCAGACGAACCGGGAACATGTCGCGGTAGCGATCGGCGTACGCGCGCACATAGTCAGTATTGTAGATCACGTCGAACTCACCCTTTTACAAGCTTCGCCGTAAGGGATGGAGTTTAACGAGGCCTCAATCGCGGGACGTCACCCCACCTTCACCCGGGTGGCGGCCTCGGGCAGGTCCTCGCCGAAGGCGCGCTGGTAGAACTCGGCGATGGTGGGCCGCTCCAGCTCGTCGCACTTGTTCAGGAAGGTGAGGCGGAACGACAGGGCCACGTCGCCCCCGAATATGAGGGCGTTCTGGGCCCAGGTGATCACGGTCCGCGGGCTCATGACGGTGGAGATGTCGCCGTTCATGAAAGCGTTGCGGGTCATGTCGGCCACGCGGACCATGGCGGCGATCTTGCGGCGGCCTTCGGCGTCGCGCCACTCGGGCACCTTGGCGGCCACGATCTCGGCCTCCACGTCGTGGTCCAGATAGTTGAGGGTGGTGACGATGTTCCAGCGGTCCAGCTGGGCCTGATTGATCTGCTGGGCGCCGTGATACAGGCCGGTGGTGTCGCCCAGGCCCACGGTGTTGGACGTGGCGAACAGCCTGAACCATCTATTGGGGCGAATGACCCGGTTCTGGTCCAGCAGGGTCAGCCGACCCTGCGCCTCCAGCACCCGCTGGATCACGAACATCACGTCGGGGCGCCCGGCGTCATATTCGTCGAACACCAGAGCCACGGGCCGCTGGATGGCCCAAGGCAGGATGCCCTCGCGGAACTCGGTGATCTGCTTGCCGTCCTTCAGGACGATGGCGTCCTTGCCGATCAGGTCGATGCGGCTGACGTGAGCGTCCAGATTGACCCGCACCATGGGCCAGTTCAGCCGCGCGGCCACCTGCTCGATGTGGGTCGACTTGCCGGTGCCGTGATAGCCCTGGACCATCACCCGGCGGTCGAAAGCGAAGCCTGCGCAGATGGCCAGGGTGGTCTGGGGGTCGAACTGATAGGCCTCGTCAACGTCCGGCACATGGCTGTCCTTCGTGTCGAAGCACGGGACGATCATGTCGGAATCGACGCCGAACGCCTCCCTGACCGTCACCTTGCGGTGCGGCTCCAGCGTCAGCATGGGGTCGGGTGATGCGTCGAGAGGAGAAGAAGAGGCCATGCCGCTCACTTAGCCCATTTTTGCGCCAGATCGAGTGGGAACGGCAATTTTGCCGCATGCAGCGCCGCCGTCTTTACGATCGGGTCGTTCCGCACTAATGACTCAGGAGTCAGTTATTCAGGACCCCTCCATGACGCCCGTCGGTGAGCCCAGATGGCGCAGGCGCAAGGCCGATCGGCCCGGCGAGATCATCGCTGCGGCGCTGGAGGTCTTTTCCGAAGGGGGCTTCGCGGCCACGCGGCTGGACGACGTTGCGAAACGCGCCGGCCTGTCGAAGGGGGCGCTCTATCTCTATTTCGAAACCAAGGAAGACCTGTTCCGCGCCGTGGTCGGGGAGGCGGTGGGGGCCAACCTCGCCCATCTGGAAAAGGCGGTTCAGGCGGATCTTCCGTTCGAGCAGACGGCGCGTGCGGGCTTGACCCTGCTGGCCGACCGGCTCGCCTCGGACCGTCGCATCTCCGGCGTGGTCAAGCTGGTCATCGCCGAGAGTCGCGTCATGCCCGAGCTCGCGCGCATCTGGCACGACACGGTGATCGCGCGCGCCCTGACCCTGATCATGACCCTGATCCGCCGCGCCCAGGAACGCGGCGAGGTCCGCGCGGGCGATCCGCGGCATTTCGCCATGGGTTTGGTCGGGCCGATGCTGCTGGCCATGATCTGGCGTGAGACTTTCGAGCCCGTTGGCGCCCAGCCCGTGTCGGTGCAGGCGCTGGCGGCCCAGCATCTGGATGTGGTCCTGAAGGGAATGCGGCCATGAAACGCTTTCGTCCGGCGCTGGTCATCATCGCCATCGCGGCTCTGATCGGCGTTGCGGTCTGGCTCATCCGGGGCGATCGCGAACCGGACGTCCTGACCGGATATGTCGAAGGAGAGCGCATCTATCTGGCGGCGCCCCAGTCGGGGACGGTGAGCGCCCTGTTCGTTCGCGAAGGCGACCGGGTGGCGGCCGGCGCACCGACCTTTCAGATCGACCCGGACGCCCAGCGAGCCCGGGTCCAGTCCGCCGAGGCCGGTGTCGAGGCGGCCCGGGCCCAGGCCGACGATCTGCGTCAGGGCCAGCGCGAACAGGAACTGGACGTCATTGACGCCGAACTCGCCGCAGCCGGCGCCCGGCTGCGCGAGGCCGAGGCGGAGTACGGCCGCATCGCTCCGTTGGTGGAGCGCGGCATCTACGCCCCCGCGCGGCTGGATCAGGTCACCGCCGCTCGCGACAGCGCTCGCGCCGAGGCGGAGGCGACCCGCCGACGCCGCGAGGTCGCCACCCTGGGCGCCCGCCGGAACGCCATCGCGGCCGCCGAGCAGCAGGTGCGCCAGGCCGAGGGCGGTCTCGGCGAAGCCCAGGCTGGACTGGGCGACCTTTCGCCCGCAGCCCCGATCGAAAGCCGCGTCGAAGAGATATTCTTCCGTCAGGGAGAATGGGCGGCGGCCAACCAGCCGGTCATGGCCCTGCTTCCGGACGGTGAGATCAAGTTGCGCTTCTTCGTGCCCGAGACCGAGGCCGCGCGCTATCGGCCGGGGACCGAGATCCGCTTCACCTGTGACGGCTGCGGCGGCGAACGCACCGCCCGCATCACCTGGATCAGTCCCAGACCCGAGTTCTCGCCCCCCGTGCTCTACAGCCGCTCCAGCCGTGACCGGCTGGTGTTCATGGTCGAGGCGGCGCCCGCGAACCCGCGCGAGCTGAATCCCGGCCTGCCGGTGGACGTCACGCCGTTGCCGGAGCCAGACCGGTGAGCGAGGCGCCCGTCATCGACGTGCGCGGCCTCAACAAGCACTTCGGCGACCTGCACGCGGTGAAGGATTTCGGCATCACGGTGGAGCGCGGCCGCATCTGTGGCTTCCTGGGGCCCAACGGAGCCGGCAAGACCACCACCCTGCGGATGTTGTGCGGCCTGCTGACGCCCGACAGCGGCGAGGGATCGGTGCTGGGTCTGGATGTGATCCGTCAGGCCGGACAGATCAAGCGGCGCGTGGGTTACATGACCCAGAGGTTCTCACTGTACGAGGACCTGACCATCGCGCAGAACCTGACCTTCACCGGCCGGGTCCATCAACTGGACCGGCGGCGCGGACGGGTGGACCAGGCCCTGGAACGGCTGGGCCTGACGGCGCGGCGGGATCAACTGGCCGGCGCCCTGTCCGGTGGCTGGAAACAGCGCCTCGCCCTGGCCGCCGCCACCCTGCACGAACCGGAACTGCTGCTGCTGGACGAACCCACCGCAGGTGTGGACCCCGAGGCGCGCCGCACATTCTGGGACGAGATTCACGCCATGTCGGCCGAGGGCATGACCGTGCTGGTCTCGACCCATTACATGGACGAGGCCGAGCGTTGTCACGAGATCGCCTACATCGCCTCGGGCCGGACGCTGGCGCGCGGCACGGCCGAAGACGTGATCAACCAGTCCGGCCTCATCACCTTCAACGCCCGGGGACCGGGGGCGGACCGACTCGCCGCTCCCCTGCGCGAACAGCCGGGCGTGGAAACGGCCGCCGCCTTCGGCGCCACCCTGCACGTGTCCGGCCGTGATCGGGCCGCACTCGAGGCCGCCATCGCGCCGCACCGCCGCGCGCCGATCCAGTGGACCGAAGATCGTCCGACGCTTGAGGACGTCTTCATACAGCTGGTCGCCGACCTCAGGCGCGAACCCCAGCGGGACGCCGCCTGATGCTGTCCCTGACCCGCACGTGGGCCGTCATGGCCAAGGAGTTCATCCAGGTCACACGTGATCGACTGACCTACGCCATGATCCTGGCCATGCCGATCATCCAGCTTCTGCTGTTCGGCTACGCCATTAACGACGACCCCAGAAACCTGCCCACCATCGTGCTGGACCTCGACCAGAGCGCCTTCTCCCGATCGGTGCTTGGGGCGATGGAGAGCAGCGGCTATTTTGACATCACCGCCGTGGCGCGCAGCCAGGCCGATCTGGACCGGGCGCTGGCGCGCGGGGAGACCCAGTTCGCGGTGCTGATCCCCGCCGACTTCACCCGGCGCGTTGTACGAGGCGACGACGCGACACTGCTGGTTGAGGCCGACGCCGCCGATCCTTCGGCCACCAGCGGCGCGCTGGCCGCATTGCAGGGACTGCCGGCGCAGGCCCTCGCCCGGGAACTGACCGGTCCGCTCGCCCGCTCGCCCGCAGCCTCCGCTCCCTTCGAGGTGGTGATCCACCGACGCTACAATCCGGAGAACATCACCGCCTTCAACATTGTGCCGGGCTTGCTGGGCGTGATCCTTTCCATGACGCTGGTGATGATGACGTCCCTTGGCATGGCGCGCGAGCGTGAGCGCGGCACCATGGAGAGTCTCCTGGCCACGCCGGCGCGGCCGCTGGAGGTGATGATCGGCAAGCTGGCGCCCTACGTGCTGGTGGGCGCGATCCAGGCGGCGGTGTTCCTGGTGCTGGCGCGGCTGCTGTTTCAGGTGCCCATGGCGGGGGGATGGGGGGCCCTGATCCTGGGCCTCGGCCTGTTCATCATGGGGTCGCTGGCGCTTGGTTTTCTGATTTCGACCGTATCGAAAACCCAGTTGCAGGCCATGCAGATGTCGTTCTTCTACATCCTGCCCAGCGTGCTTCTGTCCGGCTTCATGTTCCCGTTTCGCGGCATGCCGGACTGGGCCCAATGGATCGGCACGGCCATTCCCGTCACCCACTTCCTCCGCGTGGTTCGCGGCTCGCTGCTGAAGGGCGTGGGCGTTGCGGACGCCTGGCCGAGCCTGCTGGCCCTGACCGTGTTCGTGGTCGCCGTGGGCGCCGTGGCCATGGCGCGCTATCGCACCACCCTGGACTGACCCCAAACGAAGAAAGCCCCCCGCCGAGGCGAGGGGCTCCCTTCTGAAATCCGAATAACCGAAAGGCCTTGAGGCCTTAGTTGTTCTCGCGGATCTGGTCGGCCTGGGCGTCGGCCTGATCTTCAACGGCGTCCGCTTCTTCATCCAGGGCTTCGCCCTGTTGGTCCATGCCCTGGTCGTAGGCCGCGTCGGCCTGTTCTTCCAGCTGGGTCGCGGTCACGTCCGCTTCCTGCTCGACCAGTTCAGCTTGCTCTTCGGCCACCGGATCGGCGGGCTCGCAGGCGGCGAGGGCGAAGGCGGCGAAAACGCCGGTCGTCAGAATGGCGATCTTCTTCATGGGAAGTGTCTCCGTTGGTGTGGAGCTTGAAGAACACGCCCAGGCCAAAAAGGTTCACGGGTTCGTGAGAAAAGGCCTCAATCGCGCCCGATTCGAACGTCGACGTTGCCGCGCGTGGCGTTGGAATAGGGACAGACCTGATGGGTCTTCTCCAGAATATCGTCGGCCACAGCCGCGTCCAGACCGTGGCCGGTCACCTTGATCTCGATGTCCAGATTGAAGCCTTCCCCCTTGTCGTTCTTGCCGAAGCCGACGGTCACCTGAACCGCTGTGTCGGCGGCCACGGGGTGCTTCTCGCGGCCGGAAACCAGCCGCAGGGCGCCCAGGAAGCAGGCGGCGTATCCGGTGGCGAACAGTTGTTCGGGGTTGGTCCCCTCGCCGCCCTTGCCGCCCATCTCGGTCGGGGTGGACAGCTTCACATCGATCTTGCCGTCGTCGGTGCGCGAGCGTCCGTCCTCGCGTCCGCCGCCGGTGGCCGTCGCATGAGCCTTGTAGAGCACGTCCATGGTCATCTCCCTGTCTGTGAGACCAAGGATGTAGGCGCCGCGTCGGCTCCACGCTATGGCCGGTCCATGCCTGAACTTCCCGAAGTCGAGACCGTGCGGCGCGGTCTGGAGCCGATCCTCACCGGCGCGCGCCTGACCCATGTGCGCCAGAACCGGCCGGATCTGCGCTTTCCCTTTCCGCCCGATTTCGTCGCGCGGCTCGAAGGCGCGACGGTGCGGCGGGTGGAGCGGCGCGCCAAATATCTGCTGATGCCGCTGTCCACCGGGGAGACCTGGGTCTCGCATCTGGGCATGACCGGCCGCTTCACCCTGGACGGCCGCCAGCTTGGCGAGTTCGAAGAGCCGGCGCCGACCGTGGGCAAGCACGAACATGTCAGCCTGTGCGCCGAGGGGCCGGCCGGCCGCACCCGCGTGGGCTTCGCCGACGCCCGCCGGTTCGGCTTCATGGGCCTGATCCCGACCGATCAGGTGGAGACCCATCCCTGGTTCGCGGGGCTGGGGCCCGAACCGCTGGGCAACGGCTTTTCCGCAACCCATCTTGCCGACGCATTTCGAGGCCGGAAGTCGTCCATCAAGGTCAGCCTGCTGGACCAGCGCATCCTGGCCGGATTGGGCAACATCTATGTGTGCGAGGCCCTGTTCCGGGCCGCAATCTCGCCCCTGATCTCGGCCGGAAAGGTGTCCCGCCCCCGGCTCGAGCGGCTGACCGGCGCAATCCGCGATGTGCTGAACGACGCCATTACGGCCGGCGGCTCGACCCTGCGCGACTTCGCCAACGCCGACGGGGGTCAGGGCTATTTCCAGCACAGTTTCGACGCCTATGGCCGCGAGGACGAGCCCTGCCGTCGGCCAAGCTGCACAGGCGTCATCCGCCGCACGGTTCAGGGCGGGCGCTCGACGTTCTGGTGCCCGGTCTGCCAGAAACGGTGACGCCTGCGGCCCGTCTCAAGGATTTTGAAAAGGGAGAAGTGGCGCACCCGACAGGATTCGAACCTGTGACCTCTGCCTTCGGAGGGCAGCACTCTATCCAGCTGAGCTACGGGTGCGTGAGCGGGCGCGGGGCCCGTCGCGAGGGCGGTGCTTACATCATGGGCGCCGGGTTCTCAATGCGCAAATGACGGCGGCGCGGGGTCGATCCGGCGGGGTTGGCGGGCGGCGCGGCGCGGCCTAGCGTGGCGAGACACTCACAAACGGGAGGTTCGGCCATGGCCTGGAACCGGACGATCGCCGCCCTCGGCCTGACCGCAGCCCTCGCCCTGACCGGCTGCGGGGGGACCGACGACAGCCTGGACGCCATCGCGCGGGACTATGTGCGCATGACGCTGGAGATCGGTGAGCGGGAAGAGGGCTATGTGGACGCTTATCACGGACCGCCCGAGTGGGCGACGGCGGCCGAGGCCGATTCCCGCACGGTGGAGCAGTTGCGGGCCGCCGCCGCCGCCCTGACCGGGCGTCTCGAGGACTTTCCCACGCGGGGTCTGGACGAGGACGAGGTTCAGCGCCGGGCCTATCTTCTGGCCCATGTGAGCGCGGCCGACGCCCGCCTGCGCATGATCGCGGGCGAGGAGATGGCCTTCGCCGACGAGGCCGAGGCCCTGTTCGGCGTCCGGCCCGAAACCCCGCCCCTGTCGGACTACGATGACGCCCTGGCCCGCATCGACGCCCTGATCCCGGGCGACGGGCCGCTGCATGAGCGGGTTTCCGCCTTTCGCGACCGCTTCGTCATTCCGACCGACCGGCTCGACGCGGTGATGCGCGCGGCCATTGAGGAGTGCCGCACCCGCACCATGCGCCACTTCGACCTGCCCGAAAACGAGCGCTTCACCCTGGAATTCGTCACCGATCAGCCCTGGTCCGGCTACAACTGGTACCAGGGCGACGCCGTCAGCCTGATCCAGATCAACACCGACCTGCCGATCTACATCGACCGGGCCGTGGATCTGGGATGCCACGAGGGCTATCCGGGGCACCACGTCTACAACAGCCTTCTTGAGCGGACGTTCGTGGACGAGAAGGGCTGGGTGGAGATGAGCGTCTATCCGCTGTTCAGCCCCATGTCGTTCATCGCCGAGGGCAGCGCCAACTACGGCATCGACCTGGCCTTCCCCGGCGAGGAGCGGGTGCGGTTCGAGCGCGAGGTGCTGTATCCGCTGGCCGGTCTGGACCCCGCCACGGCCGAGGAACAGGCTGAACTGCTCGGCCTCATGCGCGGCCTGCAGCGGGCGGAGTACACCATCGCGGCGGACTATCTGGCCGGGCGCATCGACCGTGACACGGCGCTGGACCAGCTACAGGCCTATTCGCTGGTGGCGCGGGACCGGGCGGAGCAGCGCCTGTCCTTCATCGAGCGCTACCGCAGCTATGTCATCAACTATGGCCTGGGCCGCGACATGGTTCAGGCCTGGGTCGAAAGCCAGCTGGGCGACCGCTGGGACGTGACGGAGCAACTGCTGTCGTCCCAGACCCTGCCGACGGACCTGCAGAACTAGGCCGGTTCGCCGTCCGGGTCGCTGTCGTCCAGCACGGCGGTGACGGCCATGTCGGCGCTGACGTTGCCGAGGGTGCGGAAGATGTCGGGGATCACCTCCACCGCCAGCAGCAGGGGCAGCAGCTCCAGCGGCACGCCCAGCGCCAGGCAGATGGGCGCCATGGAGGCGAAGAAGGACACCTGGCCGGGCAGGCCCACGGTGCCAATGCTGACCGCCAAGGCCACCACGCCGGCCGCCGCCATCTGGCCGACCGACGGCTCAAGCCCCGAGACGTGGGCGATGAACAGGGCCACGGAAAGATTGGCCACCGGGCTGGTGATGCGGAAGATGGCCACCGCCAGCGGCAGGACCAGACCGGCCACGCGCTCTGGAATGCCGAGGAAGTCCTGGGCGCGCTCCACCATCACCGGCAGGGTGCCCAGGGACGACTGGGTCGAAAAGGCCACCGCCTGCACCGGCACGAGGGCGCGGGCGAAGCGGGCGATCGACACCCCGCCGCCGAACGCCGCCAGGGGATAGCTGAGCAAGACCGTGACGATGCACGCCCCGGACACCAGCAGAATGTAGTGGATCAGGGCGGGCGCCGAGCCGAAGCCGCTGCGCAGGCCCAGCACCAGCGCCAGGGCGAAGACGCCGACGGGCGCGGCCAGCAGCACCCAGCGCACGATGATGATCATGATCTGGGCCACGGCCTCGAACACATTGACGATCAGGGCGCGCTGGTCGGTCGGCAGGCGGGTGGCGGCGAAGCCGAAAAAGGCGCCGAACAGCACCAGCGGCAGGACCGCGTTCTCGGCCGCCGCGCGCACCGGATTGGCCGGCGCCAAGGACATCAGCCACTGGGCGAAGCCGCCGCCCTGGGCGGCCGCCTCCAGCCCCTCGGCGGGCGCGGTGCCGGCGCCCGCGATCAGGGCTCGGGCCGCCTCGGCGCCCACAGGCCAGAGCGCCAGAACCAGCGGTACCAGCAGCAAGGTCAGGGCTGAGGCCAGCGCCACCAACCCGACGAACAACACCACCGACCGCGCCGCCAGCCGCCCTGTGGCCGCTGCGTCAGACGCCGCCGCGATGCCTGTGACCAGCAGCGAAAAGACCAGCGGCACCACGGTCATCTGCAAGGCGTTCAGCCACAGACCGCCCACCGCCTCGACGCCGGCGATGACGCCGGGGTCAACCGCCACACCCGCGCCCTGGACGAAGGCGCCGATGCCCAGGCCCAGACCGAGGGCGATGAGAACGCGGGCGCTGAGGGAACGAAGAAAGGCGGTCATGAGCGGCTCCGCGTGATGAGGGCCGCGAGCCTTAGCTGATTTTCCGTCCGCGTCGAATCCAGCCGCGCTGTCAGCCGCTGGGAGGCGGGCTGCAGGCTCAGCGGGGCTGGACGGTCAGGGCGGCGTGGTCCGGCGCGCCGAGACCGCGCGGGCAGGCGGTCGGGGCGTAGTCCAGGTCGTAGCACAGGCGCACCTCGCGCAGCCGCCCGTCATCGGTGGTCGCCAGATAGACGCCGTCGCGACGCAGATGCGGGTTGGCCTGAACCCAGGCGTCACGAAGCGCGCCGGCCGTGGTGCGCGGCGACGGCTCAGGCAGGGTCAGCGCGCTCCACAGGTCTGCCGACTGATCGAAATAGGCGTCCGGGTCGTCCCAGCCGCAGGTCCCATGGGCGGCCCATTCGTGCTGGAGCAGGGCTTCAGACGGCATCATGCAGAAATGCTCGCGCACCTCGGCCTCGGTCATGGCGCGGGCAGGCGCGACCGAGCAGTAGCGCGGATGATCGCCCTCGGCGGCGTTGGGCCACAGACCGTGCAGGAAATACCCCACGTCCCGGTCCTGGGGCGTCAGGGCGTAGCCGCGTCCGTCGCGGTTGCCCTCCTGCCAATAGGGGCCCCAGGCCACGGCCAGCATGTAATAGGCGACCTCGGCGTCCGCGACGATCTCGTCGGCTTCGGGCGTCTCCGGCCCCGCAGGGCGCAGACGGTCCGGAACGGCGCAGGTCTGGACGGCGGGGGTCAGGGCGGCGGGCGGCGGCGCCTCGGGCTGGGACCGGCAGGCGGCGGCGAGAAGGATGAGCGGGATCAGGGGGAGGGCGCGATTCATGGGCGTCTTCTAGCGGCTGCATGTGACGCCTGCGACAAATTGTGCGTGTGGCGCCTTGTGATCGCCGGCGAGGCGACCATCTTGTCGGGACCGCACAGCCGAGGGGGCCGTATGTCCGCAGTATCCATAGACGGCCTGACCAAGACCTACGCCGGGGGCCATCAGGCCCTGAAGCGCGTGGATCTGGAGATCGCCAAGGGCGAGATCTTCGCCCTGCTGGGCCCCAACGGGGCGGGCAAGACCACCCTGATCAGCATCATCTGCGGCATCGTCAACCCGACGACGGGCACGGTGCGCGCCGGCGGCTTCGACATCGGCAAGGACTATCGCAAGGCCCGGTCGATGATCGGCCTGGTGCCCCAGGAGCTTCACACCGACGCCTTCGAGACGGTGCTGGCCACGGTGACCTTCAGCCGGGGCCTGTTCGGCAAGGCGCCGAACCCGGCGATGATCGAGCAAATTCTTCGCGACCTGAGCCTGTGGGACAAGAAGGACGCCAAGATCATGACCCTGTCGGGCGGCATGAAGCGCCGGGTGATGATCGCCAAGGCCCTGAGCCACGAGCCTGAAATCCTGTTCCTGGACGAACCCACTGCGGGCGTTGACGTGGAGCTGCGCCGCGACATGTGGAACCTGGTGCGCGGCCTGCGTGAGAAGGGCGTGACCATCATCCTGACCACCCACTACATCGAGGAGGCCGAGGAGATGGCCGACCGGGTGGGGGTGATCTCCCGGGGCGAGCTGATCCTGGTCGAGGAGAAGACCGCCCTGATGAAGAAGCTGGGCAAGAAGCAGCTGACCCTGAACCTGCAGGAGCCCATGACCACGATCCCGCCGGAGCTGTCGGCGTGGGCGCTGGCGCTGAAGGCGGACGGGGCCGAGCTGGAATACGTCTTCGACGCCAACGCCGATCGGACCGGGGTGCCCAGCCTGCTGAGGAAGCTCAGCGACATGGGTATCGGCTTCAAGGACCTGAACACACGCCAGAGCTCACTGGAGGATATCTTCGTGGGTCTGGTGCACGACAGTTCGCGCGATGCGCCCGAACAGGAGGCCGCGCGATGAACGGTTATGGAATCTGGGCGATCTACCGGTTCGAGATGGCGCGCGCCCTGCGCACCGTGTGGCAGAGCATCGTCACCCCGGTGATCACCACCTCCCTGTATTTCGTGGTGTTCGGCGCCGCCATCGGCTCGGCCATGGCCGAGGTGAACGGCGTGCCCTACGGCGCGTTCATCGTGCCCGGGCTGGTGATGCTGAGCCTGTTCACCCAGTCGATCTTCAACGCCTCGTTCGGCATCTATTTCCCGAAATTCACCGGGACAATCTATGAGATCCTGTCGGCGCCGGTCAGCTACATCGAGATCGTCATCGCCTATGTGGGGGCGGCGGCCACCAAGTCGATCATCCTCGGTGTCATCATCCTGGCCACCGCCCGACTTTTCGTGCCGCTGGAGGTGCTTCACCCCCTGACCATGATCACCTTCCTGGTGCTGACGGCGGTGACCTTCAGCCTGTTCGGCTTCATCATCGGCATCTGGGCCCAGGGCTTCGAACAGCTGCAGTTCATCCCGATGCTGGTGATCACGCCGCTGACCTTCCTGGGCGGATCGTTCTACTCCATCGACATGCTGCCGGGGGTGTGGCGCACGATCAGCCTGTTCAATCCGGTAGTCTATCTGATCTCCGGATTCCGCTGGAGCTTCTTCGGGACCTCGGATGTGAACATCGGCGTCAGCCTGACGGCGACCCTGTGCTTCTTCGCCATCTGCCTGGCCATCGTGGCGTGGATCTTCAAGACCGGATACCGGCTGAAGAGCTGACGATCAGTTGGGCAGCGGCTCGGGAAACTCCAGCCGCGAGGTATCGTAGCCCAGTTCTCCGGCTCGCCGGACCAGCGCGTCCAGCTCCGCCTGGGTCGGGACCTCGCGGGTGTAGATGAACAGCTTCTCGAAAGACGGGTCCGAGGAGATGAACCAGCTGTAGTCGTCAGCCCGGTCCAGCACCCAGTACTCCCACACGACCAGCCACAGATAGCGGACACGCAGTCTGGCGTTGGTTCCCGGATCGACGAACGTCCCCACGCCGGAGATGGCGCGCTCGGGCCCTTGCGGCGTGTCCACCTGGCAGGTGTCGCGCACATCCACCTTGCCGTCGTCGCGCAACGCATAGGCCGTGGCGCCGGCCACGCAGCCGTCGGTGATGCTCATGGGCAGGCGCGCCACCTCCAGCCAGCGACCGGAATAGAAGCGCTCGGCGTCGATGGGTTTCAGCGGCTGGGGGGCGCCGGGGCCGGAGCCGCCGCCGCCGAGGCTGGCGCATCCGGCCAGGGCCAGGATCAGGGCGGCTGCGGCGATCAGGCGAGAGACGGGCATGGGCGGGCTCCGTGGCTGGGGTCGATCCCAGCTACGGCGCGCGGTCTCAGTCGGATGACCGCGCGGCCTGAAGTTCGGCTTTGGCCTGATCGAAGGTGGCTGTGACGCTTTCCGGCGGCCGGCCCATCAGGCTGACGATCACCGTGGTCAGGGTCGCCAGAATGAACCCCGGCACGATCTCGTAGATCACCGTGGTCAGGGCCTCGCCATTGGGCAGGACCGGAGCGAAGACCCAGAACAGCACCGTCAACGCGCCGACGATCATGCCGGCCAGGGCGCCGTTGCGGGTCACGCGGCGCCACATCAGGCTGAGGATGACCAGCGGGCCGAAGGCGGCGCCGAACCCGGCCCAGGCGTTGGACACCAGGGTCAGGACGTTGCTGGTGGGGTCATAGGCCAGATAGATGGCCACCAGCGACACCAGCACCACCGCCAGGCGGCCGACGGTCACCAGCTCTTTCTGGCTGGCGTTGCGGCGGAAGAAAACGCCGTAGAAGTCCTCGGTCAGGGAGCTGGACGACACCAGAAGCTGGGACGAGATGGTGCTCATGATCGCCGCGAGGATGGCCGCCAGCAGGAAGCCGGTGACCAGCGGGTGGAACAGCACATCGGACAGAATGATGAAGATGGTCTCGGGGTCGGCGACCTCGATGCCGTTGTTCGTGGCGTAGGCCAGGCCCGTCAGGCCGGTCGCCAGGGCGCCGATGATGGTCACGGCCATCCAGGTCATGCCGATATTGCGGGCCGCCGGGATGTCCCTGACCGAACGGATGGCCATGAAGCGCACGATGATGTGCGGCTGGCCGAAATAGCCCAGCCCCCAGGACAGGGCGGATATGATGCCGATCAGACTGGTCCCGGTCAGAAGGCCCAGCAGGGCCGGATCGACGCCCCGCACGGTCGCGGTCAGTCCGTCCACCCCGCCCACGTCGGTCAGGGCCACGACGGGCACCACGATCAGGGCCACGAACATGATGCAGCCCTGGACGAAGTCGGTCATGCTGACCGCCATGAAGCCGCCGAACAGGGTGTAGGCCACGACCACGCCCGCGGTGACCCACAGGCCCCAGGCGTAATCGACCCCGAAGGCGCTGTCGAAGAGCTTGCCGCCCGCCACAAGGCCGGACGAAGTGTACAGGGTGAAGAAGATCACGATCACCAGGGAGGAGATCACCCGGAGCAGGCGCGACCGGTCCTCGAACCGCTTTTCAAAATAGTCGGGGATGGTGATCGCGTCACTGGCCAGCTCTGTGTAGACGCGCAGCCGCGGCGCCACGAGCAGGTAGTTGGCGAAGGCGCCCATGAACAGACCCAGCGCGATCCAGGACGCGGACAACCCCGAGACGAACATGGCGCCGGGCAGCCCCAGCAGCATCCAGCCGGACATGTCCGAGGCCCCCGCAGACAGGGACGTCACCGCTGGCCCCATCTGCCGACCGCCGAGCATATAGCCGGACACATCGCTGGTGGAGCGCTTGAAGGCGTAGAGCCCGATACCCAGCATGAGGACGAAATACAGGGCGAGGGTGATCAGCGTGCCGGTTTCCATGGACCAGAGGGTTAGCAGCCCCATGGCCAGGCTTCAAACCGCCGCCGTCAAAAGGTGTCAGTTCTGTGGCGAATGGGGCGTGAGATAGCCACGCTCCACCATGCGCCGCAGGCCTTCATAGGCCTCGCTGAGCTCCTCGAAGATCGCCCGCATCTGGCCCAGGCGCTGGGCCTGCTCAGCCGTGACCGCCTGACCGGACGCCGTCAGGCGAAGGGCCTCGGCGACCCATGCGCCGCGGGCGCTCGCCGCCGTGACGGCAAGGCGCTGGAAGGAGGCCATGTCGATCGGCCCGAGCGTTCGCCCGATCAGCTCCCGATTGGAAATGAAGGCGGCATAGTCGATCTGCTCCAGCTGGCCGCGCAGGCGGCGCTGGTCTTCCGGGCTGATGTCCTGCGGCTCGAAATGGTCGCGGCCTCGCCGGTAGCTGGAAGTCATCGTGGACGCCATGACGCCCCTCCCGTGAACGCGGCCCGATAGCCGCAAGGTGCAGGATGGCGCATGCCGGTTAAGGCTTGGACAACAGAGGTATCAGCGGAAAAAAGCTTCCCTTTACGCACACGTCAAGTTATGGAAAGGCATGACGTCCGCAGACGATCACCGCACCTATTCAATCCGCCAGCTCTGTCGCGAGTTCGGAGCCACGGCGCGCGCCCTGCGCTTCTATGAGGACAAGGGCATGCTGTCGCCGGCCCGCCGGGGCCAGACGCGGGTCTATGACGCCAAGGACCGGGCGCGGCTGAAGCTGATCCTGCGCGGCCGCCGCATCGGCTTCACCCTGGCCGAGATCCAGGAGATGATCGACCTGTATGACCGCAAGGACCACAACGTCCACCAGATGGCGGTCGCCCTGCCCCGCCACCGCGCCCAGGTCGAGGCGCTGAAGCGTCAGCGCGAAGATCTGGACGAGGCCATCAAGGTGGCCGAAGGGGCCTGCGAGGCCATGGAGAAGCGGCTGTCGGAACACCGGCCCGATCTCCTGCCCGGCGCGGAGGACTACGAGTCCGCCCTGCGCGCGCGGCTGAACCATCACCATCACGACGACGATCAAGAATTCTTCAAAGCGAGAGCCTGACCCATGGCCTACAAAGCGCCTGTCCGCGATTTCCAGTTCATTCTCAATGAAGTGCTGGAGATCGACCGCTACGAAAACCAGCCGGGCTTCGAGGATGTGTCCTCGGATCTGGTGGGCCAGATCCTCGAGGAAGGCGCCAAATTCGCCGAGGAAGTGATCGCGCCGATCAACCGCGCGGGCGATCAGCACGGCTGTGAGTGGAAGGACGGCGTCGTCACCGGCCCGCCGGGCTGGAAGGAAGCCTACAAGCAGATGGTCGAGGCCGGCTGGCCCGCCCTGCAGGCCCACACGCAATACGGCGGTCAGGGCATGCCGGCGGTCGTCTCCATGGCCGTTGGCCAGATGACGGCGGCGGCCAGCCCCGCGTTCAGCATGTATCCGGGCCTGACGGCGGGCGCCTACGAAGGGCTTCACGCCAACGCCTCGGAGGCCATCAAGGATCGCTATCTGCCGAAGCTGGCCACCGGCGAGTGGGGCGGCACCATGAACCTGACCGAGCCCCAGTGCGGCACGGATCTGGGCCTGATCCGCACCAAGGCGATCCCGAACGGCGACGGCAGCTATTCCATCACCGGCCAGAAGATCTGGATCTCGTCGGGCGAGCACGACTTCACCGACAACATCATCCATCTGGTTCTGGCCCGCATCGAGGGCGCCCCGGCCGGCATCAAGGGCATCAGCCTGTTCGTGGTGCCCAAGGTGTTCGTCAATGACGACGGCTCGCTGGGCGAGCGCAACGCGGGCGTCCAGTGCGCCGGTCTCGAGCACAAGATGGGCATCCACGGCAACGCCACCTGCGTGATGTCCTATGAGAACGCCAAGGGCTGGCTGGTCGGCGAAGAAAACCGCGGCATGCCCGCCATGTTCGTGATGATGAACGAGGCGCGACTGGGCACGGGCCTTCAGGGCCAGGCCATCGGCGACGCCGCCCTTCAGGCCGCAGTAGAGTTCGCCAAGGACCGCCTGCAGGGCCGCAGCCTCACTGGTCCCAAGAACCCGGACGGTCCCGCCGACCCGATCATCGTGCACCCGGACGTGCGGCGCATGCTGCTGGAGTCCAAGGCCTATATCGAGGGCGGCCGCGCCTTCATCCTGTGGACCGCGCTGCAGGCCGATCTGCAGAAGTCCGAAGACGAGGCGGTCGCCACCAAGGCCCGGGACTACATGGGCCTGATCACCCCGGTGGTGAAAGCATTCCTGACCGACCGGGGCTTCCATGTGACCAGCCTGGCCATGCAGGTGCACGGCGGGTCGGGTTACACCGAACACTTCACCGCCTCCCAGTCCCTGCGCGATGCGCGCATCACCATGATCTATGAGGGCGCCAACGGCATCCAGGCGCTGGATCTGGTGGGCCGCAAGCTGCCCGCCAACGGCGGGCGCGCGGTCATGAGCTGGTTCGCCGACATCGACGCCTTCGTGGGCGCCAACGGCGGCGACGAGGCAACCCAGCCCTTCATTGACGGCTTGTCCGACGCGAAGAAGAACCTGCAGGAAGCCACCATGTGGCTGATGCAGAACGGCATGCAGAACCCCGACAACGCGGGGGCGGCCTCCACCGACTATCTGCACATCTTCGGCCTGACGGCGATGGCCTATGTCTGGGCCCAGATGGCCGTGGCCGCGCAGAAGAAGGCGGGCGACAGCGATCCGTTCTACGCCAACAAGCTGGCCGTGGGCCGCTACTTCGTCGAGCGCATCCTGCCCGACGCCGAGGCGCACCTGAAGAAGCTGAAGACCGGCTCGGACGTGCTGATGGCGCTGCCGGCGGAGGCATTCTGAGGCCTTGACGCCGTCATCCTCGGGCTTGTCCCGAGGACCCATTCATCGGTCGCACGACAGGCGGACGAATGGTCTGATAGTTCACTTCGCCCCGGCCGCACGTGCAGCGGACCAGTGGGTCCTCGGGACAAGCCCGAGGATGACGGATTTAGCTGAATGAACATCCTCAATATTCCAACCCCCGATTTCATGGCCGAGGAGGAGATCACCCTCTTCTCCGACAGCGTCGGCAAGTGGATCGACGAGCACGCCGGGCCCGAGAAGATGGCCGAGTGGATCGCCGCCTCGTCGGTGCCACGCGACCTGTGGACCAAAGCCGGAGAGGCGGGCCTGCTGAACCTGTCCATGCCCGAGGAATGGGGCGGCATGGGCGGCGACTATCGTCACGAGGTGGTGCTGATGGAGCAGCTGGGCTGGAAGGGCGCGGACCATTTCGGCATCTCGCTGCACAACGCCATCGTCGCCCCCTATGTGGCGCACTACGGCTCCGACGAGCAGAAGTCGCGCTGGCTGCCGAAGCTGGCCTCGGGCGAGCTGGTGGGCGCCATCGCCATGACCGAGCCCGGCGCGGGCTCGGACCTGCAGGGGGTCAAGACGACCGCCATCAAGAAGGGCGACCACTACGTCCTGAACGGCTCCAAGACCTTCATCACCAACGGCCAGCTGGCCAATTTCATCATCGTGGTGGCCAAGACCGATCCGGCCGAGGGCGCCAAGGGCATCAGCCTGGTGGTGGTGGAAACCGACGGGCTGGAAGGCTTCGAGCGCGGCCGCAACCTGCACAAGATCGGCATGGAGGCCAACGACACCTCCGAGCTGTTCTTCAATGACGTGAAGGTGCCGGTGGAGAACATCATCGGCGAGGCCGAAGGGCGCGGCTTCTATCACCTGATGGAGCAGCTGCCCCAGGAGCGCCTGAACATCGCGGTGCAGGGCGTCGCGGCGGCCGAGCGCGGGCTGAAAGAGACCCTGGCCTACGTCAAGGAGCGCAAGGCGTTCGGCAAGCGGGTCATCGATTTCCAGAACACCCAGTTCAAGCTGGCCGAGGTCAAGACCAAGCTGACCGTGGCGCGGGTGTTCGTGAACCACTGCATCGGCCTGCATCTGAAGGGCCAGCTGGACGCCGCCACCGCCTCCATGGCCAAATACTGGGTCACCGATATCCAGGGCGAGACCATCGACGAGATGCTGCAGCTGCACGGCGGCTACGGCTACATGACTGAATATCCCATCGCCCAGCTGTACAAGGACGCCCGCGTCCAGCGCATCTACGGCGGCACCAACGAGATCATGAAGCTGCTGATCGCCCGGACGCTGTAGTCCGGGTCAGCAGGAAGAAGAACGGCGCCGGGGTGGGCCGCAGGTCCATCAGGCCCAGAATCCGGCCCTCGTCCACGCGGCGGAAGTGGTCGATGATGGGCTGGGCGTCGTAGATCATGGCCGCCGAGATCAGGCCCCGGTGCTCCATGGGGCGCAGCCGGGCGCCGGGCCGGTCGGTGGCCAGCACGGGCAGCAGCAGGCGGAAGAGGCCCTGCGCCGCGCTCGTGCGCGCGATGCGCGGCAGGGACAGCGCCAGACCGAGGGGCAGCCGGGCCGGGTCCACCGCCCGGACTTCACCGGAATCCACGAACAGCAGGGGATCGACCCGGTCACGGTCGGTGAACCGCTTGCCATACCAGCCGTAGGCCCCCAACAGCCCGTCCAGCGGATGGCCGCTGGGCAGTTCGGTCCCACGCCATTCGCCGGTCATGTCTTCCGGGCGGACGGCGGCAAGGCTGTCGAAGAAGGCCAGCCCCGCCTCGGCGGTCCAGCCCTGCTCGGCCCATTGCTGCAATCGGGGCATGGCGGTCTCCGCGACGGTGGCATGATCCCCGCATAACGATCTAGAACACAGCATGATCCGTCTTCATGTCCGCTCAGAGCTCTCCCCCGGCGCCGCCGTCGCGCTGACCCTCGATCAGGCCCGCTACCTGACCCAGGTGATGCGGCTGAAGGCCGGCGACGACCTGCTGCTGTTCAACGGCCGCGACGGCGAATGGCGGGCGACGGTGGCCGAGGTGCTCAAGCGCGGCTGTGTGCTGAAAGCCGAGGAACACGTGCGGCCGCAGACCTTCGGGCCGGACCTGGACCTGATCTTGGCGGTGGTGAAGAAGGCGCGGGTGGAGACGGTGGTGGAGAAGGCCGCCGAGCTGGGCGCGCGGCGGGTGCGGCTGACCCTGACCCGCTACACCAACGCCGAACGGCTGCGCATGGACCGGCTGGAGACCATCGCCGAGGAAGCCGCCGAACAGACCGGCCGTCTGGACGTGCCCGAAATTCACGACCCGAAGAAGCTGGACGCCCTGCTGGACGGCTGGCCCGAGGGGCGGCGGCTGATGTTCTGCGACGAACGGGGCGGCCCGCCGGCCATGGAGGCCCTGAGCGACGGAAGCACCCCCTCCCCCGATGAGGGAGGAGAGCCTTGGTCCATTCTGATCGGGCCCGAGGGCGGGTTTTCGCCCGACGAGCGCGAGCGCCTGCTGTCCCTGCCCTTCGCCACGCCCGTGTCGCTGGGCCCCCGTGTTCTGCGCGCCGACACCGCCGCCATAGCGGCCATGACCCTGTGGCAGGCCGCGCGGGGCGACTGGAAGGGCGCGCACACGACCACATGGACACAAGGGGCTTGAGCATTGGCCTCGGCCCGCCCATCTAGCCGCGACAGGCCGCGCGTGCGGCGAAGGGGCGACCGACCATGGCCGACGACGCGAACGAGCCGCTGACGCTTGAGAGCATGGCGGGTTTTCTGGCCGAAGGCGTGAAGCCCAAGGACCAGTGGCGCATCGGCGCCGAGCACGAGAAATTCGGCTTCCTCAAGGATGGCTTCGGCCGCCCGGACTATGAGGGCCCGTCGGGCATCCGCGCCATGCTCATGGGCCTGACCCGCTTCGGCTGGGCGCCGGTGGAAGAGGGCGGCCACGTCATCGCTCTCGAGAAGAAGAACACCGAGGGCTATTCCGCCTCCGTCAGCCTGGAGCCGGGCGGCCAGTTCGAGCTGTCGGGCGCCCCGCTGAAGGACATTCACGACATCTGTTCGGAGACCGGCCAGCATCTGGTCGAGGTCAAGATGGTGGCCGACGAGCTGGGTCTGGGCTTCCTTGGCCTGGGCTTCGATCCCCTGTGGACCCGCGCCGACATCCCGGTCATGCCCAAGGGCCGCTATGACATCATGCGCGCCTACATGCCGAAGGTCGGAAGTCTCGGCCTCGACATGATGCTGCGCACCTGCACCATCCAGGCGAACATGGACTTCGAGTCCGAAGCCGACATGGTGATGAAGTTCCGCACGTCGCTGGCGCTGCAGCCCATCGCCACGGCCCTGTTCGCCAACAGCCCGTTCACCGAGGGCAAGCCCAACGGCTTCCTGTCCGCCCGCGCCAATGTCTGGACCGACACCGATCCGGACCGGACCGGCATGCTGGATTTTGTGTTCGCCGACGGCTTCGGGTTCGAGACCTATGCGGAGTACGCGCTGGACACCCCCATGTATTTCGTCAAGCGCGACGGCAAGTATGTGGACGCCTCGGGCCAGTCGTTCCGGGCCTTCATGAAGGGCGAGCTGCCCGCCTTGCCGGGCGACACGCCGACCCTGAAGGACTGGACCGATCACCTGACCACCCTGTTCCCCGAGGTGCGCCTGAAGCAGTATCTGGAGATGCGCGGCGCCGACGGCGGGCCGTGGAGCCGCATCTGCGCCCTGCCGGCCCTGTGGGCGGGGGTGCTGTACGATGCGCCGTCGCTGGCGGCCGCCTGGGATCTCTGCAAGGACTGGGACATCACCGATCACGAGCGCCTGCGCCGCGACGTGACCCGGCTGGGTCTCAAGGCCGAGGTGGCGGGCCGCACGGTCCAGGATGTGGCGAAGGACATGGTCGCCATCGCCCGTCAGGGCCTGAAGAACCGGGCGCGCTTCTCCGGCGGCATGGTGGACGAGCGGGGCTATCTGGCCGAGCTGGAGGACATCGCCGAGAGCGGGATCACCCCGGCCGAGCGTCTGCTGGAGGCCTGGCACGGCCGCTGGAACGGCGATGTGAGACCGGTCTATGCGGAACAGGCCTACTGATGTGAAACCCGGCCTTAACGGGTCGGAGCTAGGCTTTAGGCAGTCCGCCTAGAGAGTTCGCCACATGACCTGCCAGCCGCTCGATGTCGTGTCTCCGCCAAGGGAGGCGGCTCCGGTTCCGGTCGATCTGGACACCTTCTTCGATGTGTCGCTCGACCTTCTGATTGTGCGCGAGCTCGACGGCACGGTGGTCAAGGCCAGTGCGTCGTGGACGACCCTCCTGGGCTACCCGCCCGACGAGATTGAGGGCCAGGGGCTGCTGCGACTGGTCCATCCAGACGATCTGACCGCGACCCGGGCCAGCATCGTCGAGGCCGAGACCCGGCGACCGGGCGATCCGGTGCTGGGCCAGGTCAACCGCTATCGTCACAAACAGGGTCACTACGTCACCCTCGAATGGCGCGCCCAGCGTCACGGGAACCGCATCTACGCGGTGGCGCGCGATGTGACCGACAAGGTCGCCGCCGAGCGCGATCTGGTCGAGGCCAAGGCCGCCGCCGAGGCGGCCAGCCGGGCCAAGTCCGACTTTCTGGCCAATATGAGCCATGAGATCCGCACGCCCCTGAACGGCGTGATCGGCATCGTCGACGCCCTGTCGCGCACGCCCCTGTCGCCGGACCAGTCCGAGATGGTCGCCCTGATCGCCACGTCGGGCGTCACCCTGGAGCGGCTGGTGTCCGACATCCTGGACGTGTCCAAGATCGAGGCGGGGCAACTGGACCTGGAGGAGCGCCCGTTCGACCTTGACGAGGCCCTCGCCGCCCCGCTGGACGTCATGCGACTGAGGGCCGAGGACAAGGGGCTGGATTTCATCGTACAGCGCGCGGCGGACGCCCGCGGGACGTTCGTGGGCGACAGCACGCGCATCCGGCAGGTGCTGGGCAACCTCTTGTCCAACGCCGTCAAATTCACCCATCAGGGCACGATTACCGTCAGCGTCGGCGTGGCGGAGCCTCTCGGCGGCGACACCCGGCTGATGCTTGCCGTCGAGGACACCGGCGTGGGGTTTGACGCCGAGCACGCCATTCGTCTCTTCGACCGGTTCAACCAGGCCGACGCCACCATCACGCGCCGGTTCGGCGGCACCGGCCTGGGCCTGTCCATCTGCCGCTCGCTGGTGGACATGATGGGCGGCCGGATCACCGCAGCATCCACCCCGGGCGCCGGCAGCCGTTTTGAGGTGGAGATCCCCCTGAACCGCGCCGCGTCGCTGGTCGACTACGACGCCCGTGACCGCACGACGACCCTGACCGGCGGCGGGCTGGACCGACCCCTTCGGGTGCTGCTGGCCGAGGACCACCCGACCAACCAGCGCGTCGTGCAGCTGATCCTGGGCGCCCATGCCGCCGAGGTGGTCATCGCCGAAGACGGGGTCCAGGCCGTGGCCGCCTTTGCGGCGGACCGCTTCGACGTGGTGCTGATGGACATGCAGATGCCGGGCATGGACGGCCTGACCGCCACCCGCGAGATCCGGCGGCTGGAGGCCGAGCGGGGTTCGGCTCCCACCCCCATCGTCATGCTGAGCGCCAACGCCATGGCCGAGCACCGGGACCAGTCCCGCGAGGCCGGGGCGGACATCCATGTGCCCAAGCCCATCACCGCAGCGACCCTGCTGGCGGGCATTCTGGCCGTGACGTCCCAAGGATGCGCGACCGAACAGACTGGGTCATAATCCGGCGTGGCCGCACCGGGCGGCTGGATTGAAGCAGGACCGGGTCATGAGCGGAGCCATCCACATCGGCGTCGGCGGCTGGACCTATGAGCCGTGGCGGGGCGTGTTCTATCCCGACGACCTGGTCCAGAAGCGGGAGCTGGAATACGCCGCATCGAAACTGAGCTCCATCGAGATCAACGGCACCTACTATTCCACCTTCAAGCCGGACAGCTGGCGAAAATGGCGCGACGAGACGCCGGACGGGTTCGTCTTTTCGGTCAAGGCCAGCCGCTACTGCACCAATCGCAAGGTCCTGTCGGAAGGCGGCGAGAGCTTCGACCGGTTCCTGTCCCAGGGCCTGACCGAGCTGGGCGACAAGCTTGGGCCGATCAACTGGCAGTTCATGGCCACCAAGAAATTCGACCCGGAAGATTTCGAAGGCTTCCTGAAGCTGTTGCCGAAGGAGAAGGACGGCCTGCGCCTGCGCCATGCGCTGGAGGTGCGCAATCCCGGTTTCGATGTGCCGCAGTTCCATGACCTGGCGGCCAAGTACGGCGCGGCCATCGTCTACGCCGAGGACGACGAGGCGCCGGAGTGGCCGCGCATCGATCAGGACACGGCCGATTTCCGCTATGCCCGGCTCATGTCCAGCCGCGAGGACGAGCCTGCCGGCATGACGGCGGCGGAGCTGGACGGCGTGGCGGACCGGGTGAAGGGCTGGAGCAGGAAGGGCGACGTGTTCGCCTATTTCATCGCCGGGGCGAAGGTGAGGAACCCGGCCGCGGCCATGGCCCTGATCGAAAGGCTCCCGTGACGGTTGCGCAAGACAGGGCAAGACCACACCTAACCTGAAGCTCAGGAGATTTCATGCCCATCGCCACCCGCGCCTTCGCCGCCACGTCCAGCACCGCCCCCCTGTCGCCCTTCAGCTTCGACCGCCGCGACCCGGGCCCGGACGATGTGGCCATCGAGATCAAATTCTGCGGCGTTTGCCACTCGGACCTGCATGTGGCGAAGAACGAGCTGGGCGGGGGCACCACCTACCCGATCGTTCCGGGGCACGAGATCGCGGGCGTGGTCACCGCGGTGGGCGCGGATGTCAGCCGCTTCAAGGTCGGCGACCGGGTCGGCGTCGGCTGCATGGTCGACAGCTGCCGCCAGTGCCAACCCTGCCTCGACGGCGAGGAGCAGTATTGCGTGCCGGGCATGACCCAGACCTACGGCTCGGCCGACCCCAAGGGCGAGGCTGTCGGGCAGACGGTCACCCAGGGCGGCTATTCCAACGCCATCGTGGTCGATCAGAACTATGTGCTCACCATACCCGACAGCATCCCCCTGGACGCCGCCGCGCCCCTGCTGTGCGCCGGCATCACCACCTATTCGCCCCTGCGCCACTGGAAGGTGGGGCCGGGCTCGAAGGTCGCCGTGATCGGCCTGGGCGGCCTGGGGCACATGGCGGTCAAGCAGGCGGCGGCCATGGGGGCGGAGGTCACCGTCCTCTCCACCTCGGATCGCAAGAAGGCCGACGCCGAGCGGATGGGAGCCAGGCATTTCCTCATCAACTCGGACAAGGCGGCGATGAAGGCCGCGGCCGAGAAATTCGACGTGATCATCAACACCGTCTCGGCGACGCATGAGATCGCCAGCCACGTCCAGTTGCTGGCGAAGGACGGGACCATGGTCATGCTGGGTCTGACCACCGAGGGCCTGCCGGTCTACGCCATGGGCCTGCTGTGGCGCCGCCGGTCCGTCGCCGGCTCGCTGATCGGCGGCATCCGCGAGACCCAGGAGATGCTGGACTTCTGCGCCGAGCACGGCCTCGCGTGCGACATCGAGGTGATCGCGCCCGACCAGATCAATGAAGCCTACGAGCGCATGGAGAAATCCGACGTGCGCTACCGCTTCGTCATCGACATGGCGAAAATGAACTGACGTCCGCCGTCAGGACGACGGCTGCAGGGTGGGCCGCACCAGCGACAGGTCATAGCCGAGCTCACGGGCCCGGTTCATGATCTGCGCGCGTTCAGCCTCGGTCGGCTGGGGCGTGCGGCTCAGCAGCCAGAGATAGCGGCCGGACCCCTCGCCGACGATGGACCACGCGTAATCGTCGGCGTGGTCCAGGATCCAGTAGTCGCCGAAGTAGAAGGGGCCGAAGAACGACACCTTCAGCCGGGCGTCGCCGCTGCCGTCCACCACCTTCGCGCGACCCTCGATGGATTTCAGCTCGCCGTCGAGGCCGCCTTCGCGGCAGGTGTTGAGCACCCCGACAAGACCGTCGTCGCGCACGGTATAGGTGGCGGTCGTCGCTTCGCACCCTCTCTGAAAGCCGTTCTCGTAACGCCCGATCTCGTACCACAGGCCTGCATAGCGGTTCAGGTCCACCGGGCGGATGGGCTGGGGGACGGCCGCGTTGCCGACCGGGCCGCGTTGAAGGGTGGCGCAGGCCGTCAGGGCCAGGGCCGCGCCGACCATGGCGACGAGGACAATCGGGCGTCTGTTCATGAGCGCCCAACGGCCAGGCCTGAAAACAGGTTCCTGGGGCCCCAAATGGAAAACCCCCCGCCGGGTTTCGGCGAGGGGTTTATGGTGGAGCTAAGCGGAGTCGAACCGCTGACCTCTTGAATGCCATTCAAGCGCTCTACCAACTGAGCTATAGCCCCGAAGTTCTTCGGGTTGGTCCTCGCCGCACCCGTCTGGATGGGGTCGGCGAAGGCGGCGGAACCTATGTCAGGCCGATAGGGCGATCAAGCCCTTCCGCCGCCTATTTTTTTATCCCGATTCAGTCGTCGTCCTTCTTGGCGCTTTTCGTGATTTCATCGTCGATGGAATCGTCGTCCTCGTCCTCGATGAAGGGCACGGAATCGTCGTCGTCGTCGGAGATGTCGTCATCGTCGTCGCCGTCGCTGACCTTCAGGCCGGCGTCGTCGCTGGTGTCGTCGTCGTCATCGTCGTCCGGCGTGAGAATGGGCTCGTCGCCGCCCTGGTCGATCTCGGGGGCGGTGACTTCCTCCTCCTCGTCCTCATCGGCGTCGGCGGGCTTGGCCTTGACCTGATCCTCTTCCGTCTCATCGACGAACGGCGCGCGGCCCTTGCCGCGCCGGGCCTTGACGGCTTCCTCCGGGTCGAACTCGGTGTCGCACTTGGGGCAGTGGGCCGGACGGCGGTTCAGATCGTAGAACTTCGCCTGGCAGTTGGGGCAGACTTGCTTCGCGCCCAGTTCAGGATTGGCCAAGGTTCGAGCCTTACGGTTGGTCGATTGGAATTCGGGCGGCTCCCTTGCCACCACAGGAGGCCGCTGTCAAAAGCGGATTCCGCGCCAGGCGCATCTGATTGCAATTCGACCCACGGAATCGCGGGTGACATCTTCTGAAATCCTGACCGCGCGCCGATCGCGCGCCCTGACCGGCGTGGTGAGCGCGCCGGGCGACAAATCCATGTCCCACCGGGCCCTGATGCTGGGCGGCCTGGCCCATGGCGAGACCACCATTGAAGGACTGCTGGAAGGCGACGACATCCTGGCCACCGCAAGAGCGGTCCAGGCGTTCGGCGCCAAGGTGCAGCGGACGGGCGACGGCGCCTGGCGGGTCGAGGGGCGGGGCGGCTACCGCTCGCCGCCCGGGATCATCGACTGCGGCAACGCCGGGACGGGCGTGCGCCTGCTGATGGGAGCAGCGGCCGGGTTCGACCTTTCGGTCACCTTCGACGGGGACGCCTCCCTGAGAAAACGGCCCATGAAGCGGGTCACCGGCCCCCTCTCGGACATGGGGGCACGCTTCGACTGGGGCGGGGCCGAAGACCGGCTGCCCCTGACGCTGCACGGCGGCGCTCTGAAAGGCATGACCTATCGCCAGACCGTGGCCTCGGCCCAGGTGAAGTCGGCCATCCTGCTGGCGGGGCTGCACGCGGCTGGCGAGACGGCGGTGATCGAGCCGGAGCCCAGCCGCGACCACACCGAGCGCATGCTTCGGGCCTTCGGCGTGACGGTGGAGGCTGCCGATACCGACGAGGGCCGGGTGGCGCGCCTTTCCGGGGGCCAGCGTCTGACCGGAACCCATGTGGCGGTGCCGGGCGACCCGTCATCAGCGGCCTTCCCACTGGCGGCGGCCTTGATCGTGCCGGGGTCCGAGGTGACGGTTCAGGGGGTGATGCTGAATCCCCTGCGCACCGGCCTGTTCCAGACCTGGATCGAGATGGGCGCGGACCTGACCATCGCCAACCGTCGCATGGCGGGCGGCGAGGACGTCGGCGACGTCACCGCGCGGCATTCGACGCTGAAGGGGATAGCTGTCCCTCCCGAGCGGGCCGCCTCCATGATCGACGAATATCCGATCCTGTCGGCCACGGCCGCCTATGCACTCGGCGCGACGGTGATGCGCGGCATCGGCGAGATGCGGGTGAAGGAAAGCGACCGGATCGCCCTGATGGCGACCGGGTTGGCCGCGTGCGGCGTCAAGGTGGAGGAGGAGCCGGAAGGCTTCATCGTCACCGGCGGCCCCCGCCTGGCCGGCGGCGCCACGGTGCGCACGGCCCACGACCACCGTATCGCCATGAGTCATCTGGTGCTGGGGCTGAACAGCGAAGAGCCGGTCGCGGTGGATGATCCCGGCATGATCGCCACCAGCTTTCCGGGGTTCGTGCAGTTGATGCAGGGGCTGGGGGCCTCTATCGAGCCCGGATGACCCCCTCCTTCATCATCGCCGTCGACGGCCCGGCCGCCTCGGGCAAGGGCTCCATCGCCTCGCGTCTGGCGACCCACTACGGCCTGCCGCACCTGGACACGGGCCTGTTGTACCGGGCGACGGGGTTGAAGGTTCTGGCGGCGGGCGCCGATCTCGGCGACGCCGAAGCGGCCACGCGGGCGGCGGAGAGCGTCGCCCCGGCCGACCTGATGGATGAAGTCACCCTCACCAGTCGCGGCGCGGGCGAGGCGGCGAGCCGGGTGGCGTCCCATCCGGGCGTACGGGCCGCGCTGCTCAAGCTGCAGCAGGACTTCGCCCGGCAGGCCGGCGGCGCGGTTCTGGACGGACGCGACATCGGCACGGTGATCGCGCCGGACGCGCCGGTGAAGCTGTTCGTGACCGCCGCGCCCGAGACGCGCGCACGGCGCCGCTGGCTGCAGTTGACGAAGCGCGGTGAAACCATCGCCTTCGACGAGATGCTGGCCGACATTCTTCGTCGGGACGAGCGTGACGCCGGACGCGGCGCGGCCCCGATGGTCATGGCCGGCGACGCGGCCTTGCTGGACACCACCGAAATGGATATAGAGACCGCCTTCGATGCGGCCCGCCGCGTCGTCGAGGCGGCGCGCGTCCGGCACGGCTTCTAGCCCGGCGGACAAATCCAACGCTCCGGTCCCTCGATAGCCGCGGGCGCCCAGGCCGGTTTTCATGCCGCCCGCGTCGTCACTGCCTGACATCTCCGTTCAACCGCCGCGCGGACTCCGTTCGTGCGCCAACCTCTTTAGAAACAACATCAACCCTATGACCGACACACTTTCCCCCACCCGCGACGACTTCGCCGCCCTTCTGGACGAACAGCTTTCCGGCCGTGATCTCGGCGAAGGCCAGGTCGTCCATGGCCGCGTCGTCGGCATCGAAAAGGACATCGTCATCGTCGATGTCGGCCTGAAGACCGAAGGCCGCATCGCCATGCGCGAGTTCGGCCAGGGCGACGGCGCCGCCCTGCCCAAGGTGGGCGACAACGTCGAGGTCTATCTGGAGCGCGTCGAGAACGCGCTGGGCGAAGCGGTCATCAGCCGCGACAAGGCCCGCCGCGAGGAAGCCTGGACCCGTCTGGAAGGCGTGTTCGCCGATGAGCAGCCGGTCATGGGCGCCATCGTCGGTCGCGTGAAGGGCGGCTTCACCGTCGACCTGGGCGGCGCCTCGGCGTTCCTGCCCGGTTCGCAGGTGGACATCCGTCCGGTGCGCGACGTCGGCCCGCTGATGGGCAAGGAACAGCCCTTCGCGATCCTCAAGATGGACCGTCCGCGCGGCAACATCGTCGTCTCGCGTCGCGCCATCCTGGAAGAAGCCCGCGCCGAGCAGCGCACCGAGCTGGTCGGCCAGCTGGCCGAGGGCGAAGTCCGCGACGGCGTGGTCAAGAACATCACCGACTACGGCGCGTTCGTGGATCTGGGCGGCATCGACGGCCTGCTGCACGTCACCGACATGAGCTGGAAGCGCGTCTCGCATCCGTCGCAGGTCCTGGCCGTGGGCGACACGGTCAAGGTGCAGATCATCAAGATCAACCCGGACACCCAGCGCATCAGCCTCGGCATGAAGCAGCTGCAGGCCGATCCGTGGGAAGGCGTGGAGGCCAAGTACCCGGCCGGCGCCAAGATGACGGGCCGCATCACCAACATCACCGACTACGGCGCCTTCGTGGAGCTGGAAGCCGGCGTCGAGGGCCTGGTGCACGTCTCGGAAATGTCCTGGACCAAGAAGAACGTCCATCCGGGCAAGATCGTCTCCACCTCGCAGGAAGTGGACGTGATCGTGCTGGACGTGGACAGCGCCAAGCGCCGCATCTCGCTGGGCCTGAAGCAGGCCCAGAACAACCCGTGGGAAGCCTTCGTCGAGGCCCACCCGATCGGCTCCACCGTCGAGGGCGAAGTCAAGAACGCCACCGAGTTCGGCCTTTTCGTCGGCCTGGACAACGACATCGACGGCATGGTGCACCTGTCCGACCTGGACTGGAACGTCTCCGGCGAGGAAGCCATCCAGCGCTACCACAAGGGCGAGACCATCAAGGCCAAGGTGCTGGACGTGGACATCGAGAAGGAGCGCGTCTCCCTGGGCGTCAAGCAGCTCGGCGGCGACCCCATGGAAGGCGACACCTACCGCAAGGGTCAGCAGATCACCGTCACCGTGACGGCGATCGAGAGCGGCGGCATCGAGGTCAAGTTCGGTGAGGACGACACCCCGGTTTCGGCCTTCATCCGCAAGTCCGACCTGTCGCGCGACCGCGCCGAGCAGCGCCCCGAGCGCTACGCCGTGGGTGACCGCGCCGACGCCATGATCACCTCCGTGGACAAGGCCACCCGCCGCGTCTCGGTGTCGATCAAGGCGCTGGAGATGAAGGACGAGAAGGAAGCCATCGATCAGTTCGGGTCCTCGGACTCCGGCGCGTCGCTGGGCGACATCCTGGGCGCCGCCCTGCGCGAGAAGGCCGGCTCCAAGGAGTAGGCTTTTCTCCTTTCGAAGACGGATAAGGCGGCCGGGGCGACCCGGCCGCCTTTTTCGCGCCCTTTGAAGATTAAGGACGAATTCGCGGCTGAATCGCGGGCGGGGCTTTATTCGCAGGGCCAACGGTGGCTAAGGTCTTCCCTTCGACGTCGCCCGGACGCGTGCCGGCGCGGCCTGGCGCACTCTTTACGGCGGGGGCCGATCACCGATGATCAAGTCGCAGCTCATCGAAAAGCTGGCCGCAGAAAACACCCACCTGACCCATGCCGAGGTCGAGCGGGTGGTGAACATCGTGCTGGACCGCATGATCGGCGCCATGAGCATCGGCGGCCGGGTGGAGTTGCGCGGCTTCGGCGCCTTCTCGGTGCGATCGCGCCCCGCGCGCGCCGGACGCAACCCCCGCACCGGCGAGACCGTCGAGGTGCCCGCCAAGTTCGTGCCCTTCTTCAAGAGCGGCAAGGAGCTGCGTGAGCGGCTCAACGCCTCGGGCGACGCCTGAGCCTTTCCTCTTCACGGACATTCACCCCGTCCACCACGCCGCTTGCGTCCGCGCGAGCCATGATCGGAGCACGCCATGGGTCTGTTTCAGGAATTCCGGGAATTCGCGGTGCGGGGCAACGTCGTTGACCTGGCCGTCGGCATCATCATCGGGGCCGCCTTCAACGGCATCATCCAGGCCCTGGTCAACGGGGTGATCATGCCGCCCATCGGCCTGCTCACCGGCGGGGTCGATTTCGCGGAGCTGAAATGGGTGCTGGTTCCCGAGAACCCGGCCACGGAAGCGGTCGAGGAAGTGGCGATCCAGTACGGCGCCTTCATCAACACCCTCGTGCAGTTCGTGATCGTGGCCTTCGCGGTCTTCCTGCTGATCAAGGGCGTCAACACCATGCGCCGCAGGCAGGCGGCCGACCCGGCGCCCGCGACGCCCCCGGCGCCCACCCCCACAGAGGCGCTGCTGACCGAAATCCGCGACGCGCTGAGAGCACAGCCCCGGGTCTGATTCAGGGCCGGCCTGCTCCCGCAGGAACCGGGCGCAGGCAGAAGCTGTAGTCGCCGTCGAAGGGGGTCGGCGCCCATCCCGCCTTCAGGCGCGCGGCATGCTCCGGCGCAAAGCGGGCATAGGCGTGGCCCCACCCGCCCTCGCGACGCGCCCGCCGGGCCAGCGGCCCCAACGCTGCGACCGTGTCCGGCGACACCACCTGAAGACGCACCTTCGCCGCCCCCAGATCCCGCGCATTGTCGATCAGCGCCCCGGCGAGAGCGGCGATCGCATCGGGCTCATCGCGCACGGCGACCAGATCGATGATGTCCATGACCGGCGGCTCCCACCGGCTCATCTTGGCCATCTGGGCCATCAGCCAGCCGGTGATGACGCCATCCCGGCGATAGACGAGAAGGATCGGAGCCAGGGTCTGGTCCGGCTCGGCCAGGCGCCAGCGCAGCGATGCCGCGCTCCGGTCGGCGAAGACGCGCCCTTCCGCCTTCAGCCGGGACCAGAAATCATCCCAGTCGCCGTCAAGGTCGGTCAATGGCGTCACCTGAGGCGGCAGGCGCAGGTCCGACGCGCGGCCAAGGCGCGCGTTCATCAGGCGTTCGGGCCCCGCCCGGCCGCTGCGGTCCGGCGCCACACGCCGCACAACCCCGGCTGCCCCCGCCACGACCGGATCAATCATCCACGCCAGCTTCAGCGCGTGCGTGGCTTCGGGCCAGGGGGACAGCCCATGGCGGCGATACAGGGGCGCCGACAGGGCATTGGCGTTCAGCAGGTAGAACAGCCCCGCCCCGCCCGTCCCCATGACCTGGCGGACAAGCCGCGTAGCCGCCCCTCTCAATTCGGGCGGCACGATGATGGAATAGCCGGTGACGCCCAGGACCGGATCGCGGCCCATCCAGAACTGCTGGGCGAACTGACCGAGAAAGGCCGCCCGGCCCATCTCGTCCTCGGCCAGCCATCCGAGTGGAAAGTCCGCCGGACGCGCGGGATTGTCGGCGAGCCAGCGCCAGCCCCGGGCAGAGCGCACAGGCCAGTCCACGGCCCGGTGCAGGGCGTCGACAACGGGCGCGTCGCCAAGAGTGAAGGGACGAAGGGTGAGGAACATGGCTGGCCGGCGGTGTGAAGCCCGCACCGTGGCGATCAAAGATTGTCATATGGTGACCCATGGCGACCCTCCGTGCACGCACGAAGGACTGTCATGATCGCGGTCTAGGCTTGAGAAATGTTCGCCCATCGTCTGCTCCGTCGCCCCGTCACGCGGGCCCAGGCCGTGACCGAAGTGGTGCTGGCCGCGCTCCTGGCGGCCCAGCCCGCGATCTGGATCTGGACGCTGAACAGCTCCCGACCGGCCCCGGCCCCGACAGCGTTGGCAAGCCCCGTCCTTTCCCCGCCTGCCAGCGCGGCTGCGGACCCTTTCTTTCGTCTCGCGAGCCAGGCCCCGCTGACGGCCCACACCCTGTACGCCGTGCGTACGGGCGCCGGCGGGGGCGCGATCGTGGCCGGGCCCGACGGGGTCCAGAGGGCCGTGGCCGTCGGCGAAACGGTCAGCGAGGGCGTCGTGCTGGCGGCGGTGGCGCAGGATCATGTGATCCTGGCCCACGGCGGGGGGCGCACACGGCTCGATTTCCC